>Ga0153952_1000677_pt1 | contig 12108 bp, 6 predicted proteins | sample TSNJ036MetaG_FD_104746 | JGI IMG/M metagenome (GOLD analysis project Ga0153952, IMG submission 104746) | Attine ant fungus gardens microbial communities from New Jersey, USA - TSNJ036 MetaG | ecosystem: Host-associated > Fungi > Mycelium > Unclassified | place: USA: New Jersey, Wharton State... | reverse complement strand
TCCGGTTATCTCAATGATTGGGACGGTATCAGCTTCGAGGACAGGCGGGATGTAGTGGACGGGTTGATCTCAACCATTCACGCCACAAGCGATAATTTCAAGATTGAATGGAAATTCTGACACCCGCATGTATTTGCTCAGCGCAAAAGTTTGTTGTACATAGGAAAGAGTGGTTATCTGCGGTTTACGACCGAATACGCCGGGGAGATTATCATAAGCGAGGGGCCGTTGGAGCGAAAATAGTCTGATTTAGCAACACATATAAAGCGGAACAGGGCAAAATCAAAAGCCCTGTTCCTTTTTTGTAGTAACTGCATTCATAATATGGCTTGTGGTACCGGAAAGCAAGAAATTCAAACTGCGTGCAAAGTTCAATGCCAGAAGCACATTATAACGAAAACAACTTCCGTCGAAATTTAATACTACGAAAATGATGGATGTGGATATATGCCATTAATCTAAGGCCTACCACATAATTACTCTCGATAAACGTCAATTTACAACGCGTCGATACGCCGCTTCGTTCCGTTTCAAAAGCCCGCTATTCCCGCTTCATAGTCGACACCAAATGCCTTGCCGAGGACGATGCGCTGAGCGAATGGAAATAGTGCCGTTCCACGCCGGCCGAGCGGGCGTCGCCGATGATGCGGAAATACATTTTGTGGGACAGGTAGCAAGGCTGAATCCAGACACAGTGCGCTCGTTTGACGATGCTGGAATCATACCGGTAGTTGACCGGAACAAAACGGACGCCGGGCAGCTTTTTCTGCATCTGTCCGATCCATTGTTCGTGGCCGCCGATATCCGATTTCTCTGTTCTCTTGGCCAGTCTTCTGGTAAACACAACTTATCAGCCAAAGATATCAAGGAATTAATTAGGACGAGGCGGTTCAGTTAATTCAACATACCCTGTCTTATAATTTGCCAAAAAAAACCTTAATTAGCTTTTCAAAAAAATATATCTACACCTTGCGACAAAAATTGCAAGACGCAACTTGTCTAATGTAGGATATTTTGGTATAATAAGTAATAATTAATGGTATTATTATGAAGATGAGTAGGGTTGAACTAGGTGCGCATTCCCATGCCAATAATTTTCATATGGATTATTGGTTACATGTTTTTATGAACAGCAGATAATCTCTTATTATCTATGAATAAAATGATAATAAACCACCTTCAAGCCAGTATATAAAATATTTAGGTGAAGAAAATGAACAATGATTTTGTATATGTGATTCGTAAAGAAGATCCAAAAGATGTTATAGCATTTTTGAGGAAAACTAAATTATCTATACTCTATTCTCAGGATTCTAGTGGGTTAAGCCATTTTTTAAAAAAAGTAAGGTTAGATTTGCTTGAAGAAGATCCATCTTCTCATAGTACATATTGCTTTTATATTGATTGCGAAAGCAAGGATTCATTACCTTCTCAGATTGCGAAACAAATTTTGCGCGGAAATCAACAAGACCAACTTATTTTGCAAAAGGCTGTAAAAAATAAGCGGGTAAAAGGAATTATCAAAACAATATTGCAAACATTATCACTTTCTCTTGGAACTGGAGCTGTCAAGGTTAGGGTAAATGCAGGAGACCTCTTAACTAAACTAATTTGGGGTATTGAAAATACTCTGACTGTTGATTTAGCACATGCCGGAGATTACAAGCTAGAATCTGCTATTGAGAAAATGCTTGATAATGTTTTGCTGCAACAACCAAAAAGCAAGATTTATTATCTTTTTGATCGGGCAGAAAGCCTTAATATTGATGATTTTACTAAATTGCTTATTAAGCATGAGACATCTTATACGCTGTTGGCTTTTTCGAATAATATAAGTAGGGAAAATAAAGCTAAAAAACTTACGGCTATATCGACCAAATCTCAAAAAATAAGTTGGATACTTGAGCATCCGGATGATGATTTTATCCTTAGATTGTTTAATGTATACAAAAATGAATCATCTGTTGATCATTTATTAAGTACCATTAAGATTCAGGGGCGAAATATACATAACATTATGGGTCTAATACATGGACACATAGATATTTTAGATAATAATTTAATTGAGATTTTCAAATTTTTTATAATCCTAGGACGACCGATTTCAGAAACCACTAATATGGTTCCAATTTCTGAGGAACTCTTGTTTGAGATATTCACCCAGTATCGTCTTACGGTCAATAAGGTTGATGAAACCCAATTTCACATAAAAATTAAAACGCTATTACAGATGAAAAGAATAATCAAAAACCCAAATGCAGAATTATATATCAACCATAAGATAACAGTTGACCCAATAACTATATCTCCGCTTGAAGAGGTTCAAATACCACAATATATTTTGCAAATTTTTGAAAAACATAAGCGATTTCTTAACATAGCACAATTAAAATTTGTAATAAGGCAATATGGCAAGACTAAGAATCTTTCCGCTATAAAAAGTTATGTGTTGACCCTCTTGGATACGGAGGAAAAAGAGGCATGTTCCAACAGAGTTACTCGTGAATATCAAGTCGAGCAAGAATATCTTGACTTAGTTCACAATTTTAGCGGATTAGATGAGCTACTAAAAATTTGTGTTGCTTATTATAATCAAAATAATTATGATGCTCCGTTTGATAGAATGAAAAGCAAGGACAATATCCATTTACGAGACGAGAATCCTCGGGCTTATGATATTATGCTCGCGCTGTTGAGAGAGCGCAAACATGATGGTAACCATGCCGAAACGCTTCGAGAACTCGCAATAACATCTAATAGCTTAGATGAAAAATGCCTCCTGACTGCGATTCTTTTTGTTGCATATCTAAACAGTGGCATTTTTTATGACAATATGGGATACAAAGAAATCCTTGAATGTCAAGACAGTGAACTTTTCTATAAAAACTTCGAAAGCTCTGTATTCTATCACTACTTGCTTCGAGGAGGGCCAAGGATGGGTATACAGAAGTCTGCCAACTCATTATTCACCCATAGAGGCGAAATCGTATACGAGCGTATCAGCGATGCTCAGATTGCATGCATCTCAGCGCATTTTTTAACGATAAACAGTTCGGTAATCAGTGATAGCATACTAAAGGACGTTGATCTCAGCAATGCGGATCTGATAGGCTCAAAATTCATTTCTGTATCATTTGAGAACGCGAATCTGTCACACACGGATATCAGCACGATCTGGGCCAGCAAGTGCACGTTTACTAATGTGACTTTTGACGGCACTTCAATTATTGACTCAACATTTATTGACTGTAATTTTATTGACTGTAATTTTCGGGGGATTACATTAACCGAATCAATCTTTGATCATTGCTCTTTTAACCGATTTGAATATGATGATAGCTCCATCACGTTAAATGTGTTTTCTGGTTGCACAATCAGCAACGCCTTATTCAAGGGATCGTTTCTCTATCAAATCATGGATCAATGTACATTTGATAATACTAAATTTGAACCAGTAGTATTCACTAGCAACTACGGATTTAGCAAAGACATCATTGATGCTACAATCACTCCAACTCAACTGGATGACTTACGGAATAAACTGCTTTCACAAGGCAGCTTAATTAGCAACGCTATCCTCTCCATTAACATTGACAATGAATTATACGATATGGCATTAGGTCTCTGCGTGATTGCCATTATCAAAATGATAGAGAGGGATATTCTGGTCAAAAATGATGAGATTTCATTTATTCGAACCTTATTTGAGCGGTTTTCTAGAAAGGGCGAACTAGCACCGATAACAGTGATGTACGCATACAAGGAGTTGCGAAAAGCTATTTCCGATTCCCCAAAAACAATTGCCTTTGAAAAGGCGATCAATAGTATCCGTCACTTCATAAATACGCTATATTTCATGACCCTGCCTTTTTATGAAAGTATTCAGACGAATGTGAAACAGTATGCAATTTCTGGTTTGGAAATAGATATAACGGTTGTATATAACACAAGGCCCACAGTCGCCCTTATTGATATACTGAATACTCTGAATGTAGAAAACAGAATCTCCTCCAAGGAGCCGATATTTGTAGGCAGTAAACAGGGAAGTTTCATCGAATTGCTCAAAATGACTGATTCATATCTCCCGTACTTCCAGGCATTCTGTACGATCGTTGGCTTGGTGATTCCATTCGTGATTTATAGCAAAGGAAATAAGGATGCTAAGAAGAATGCGGCCACTCCTTCCGCTGAGATAGATATGCCTGTGAACCCCAACGAAGAATCAAAATCGCTTCGAATTGCAACCTCTCCTTTGACTCTGAGCTTGACAATGCCGCAAACAGATGCAGAGACAGAAAAGATTGTCGGGGCAGTGGTTAATGTTATTGAGAACGAAAAGATTATCTCTTCTGCAGATTTCAATGGATACCACCGCACCAATATCGTGACGGTTGAAATTACATACAGTTAGCCTCAAGCATTTAGGTAGGACAAAATCAGCCCGACAGCGCCGTACAGTTCGTCCGACGACAGCGTCAAGTTAACCCGGAAAGTATCGCCATAGTACTCGTCCAATCCAGTGAGAGAACCGGGGATATAGGAGCAGTAAGTGCTTTTTATCACCGATGAAACTGTAGCAATACTATCGATACCCCTTGTCTTCCTCAGTCGGATGGAAGCATAGTGGCTGGGTGGTTCGTGTAATATCTCAACATCAAATTCCCGAGTTACTTGCAGGAGGCGTTTTATGTTGGAACAGACATAATTGGTATGATATTTATCGCACACTAGAAAATTAGCAGACATATAATGATATACTGCGTCGTAATTGGACATACTCAGTCCACCGGAAAAGACGTCAACCCATTGCTCCAAAAAATCCTCATACATGACATCACATAAAATGGCTGCAAATTTAATATTATTCACAGCTAACGATTTATGTGGGCTGTAGATATTGATCAGGTAATGCGACACAGGCAGCACCCTTAAAAGCTCTTGACCAGAAGGTACCAAGCTCTCATCAATAATGACATATTTACCAGCCTGCAATAAATACAGTAGATGACCGACTTGGATGTTGTCGAATGAATTACCTGTACAGAACATGGGTGAGGTTATCCATACGGCATCATAAGAGTTACTCAGTATTCTATCAAATGGAATGAGGGGTTGCCCATGTTGCAGTTCAAGGTATTCATAGTCGTAATTAATCCCTAGCGAATCGCAGCAACTGGCTACTGAAAAATAGAAAGGTTTCAAAACACATAGTTTCTGTATCTGCAGATACTTCAACAAATTGACAACATTTAAAATGGCTATTGTACTAGACTGTACGATTAAAGTCATTAGCTGTTCCGATCCTTGCTCACAAAGCATCTGGATCAATCGTCGCCTGTCCGCCTTGGAAATCGAATACGAATATATGTAATCAAAAACAACAGCTTGTGCTGGAATATCCAACAGCGTATATAACTGGTCGTTGTACTTTTTTGAAGAGTTCCAATGCGACACATTGAACGGAACAATTCCAGTTTCTGCAGCAATACTCCTCTCAAAATCAAATATGTCGTCCATCCGGTAGATTTCATTTATATAATCCAATGAAGTACTTCTCCTCATGATAATTACCTATTATCTGTTGTTGATGTTAAAATCGGCCCTCGTCAGATAACGAAGGCCGATTTTTTTAGAATGTCATTCTGTTACGGGGATGTTTTGTAGCAAGAATATGTTTTTGCTTGTTAGATGTAACATGTGTATATATTTGAGTTGTTGCGATTGAGCTATGTCCCAAAAGATGCTGAATATATCGGATATCCACATCTTCCTCCAGTAACAGCGTAGCAAAAGAATGTCGAAACATATGTGGTGTTATGTGGGTATCAATTTTCGCCATTTGTACATATTTACAAATCATTGTCCTGACTGATTGTTCGGAGAGTTTGTTTCCCAATCTGTTAATAAACAAGTATCCGGTTTGTTGAACCTGGAACTCAAAAGCAGATATATACTTCTTGATGATATCAAGAATATCTTGATTGCTGATTTGAACAACACGTTCCCTGGCCCCCTTTCCATAAATAATGAGAGTGCCTTCAATCAGATTGACATCGTCAATTTTAAGATTGCACAACTCGGAGACCCTGATGCCGGTAGAAAACAGCATTTCCAGCACAGCAATATCTCTCTGCGAAGTTTTCTTCTGATAAGCCGTATTCGAATTTGTGTAAAGATGGTAAGCGGTTGTCAAAATTGTTTGAATAGTGCTTAGCGGTATTGTCCTCGGGAGCAATAGCGGCTCTTGGAATTTGACTTTAATCTTATTCATCGGGTTCACATCAATCAATTCGTCAAATTCTAAAAAATTAAAAAAGGCCCTTAAACATGCAATTTTTCGTTTTGCAGTTTTGGGTTTGTACTTCTCATGCAGACTTGTGATAAACTGGATGAGTGCCGGCTTGTTGAGCTCATCATTGTTTTCACAGTAAAATACGAGGAACTGTTGCAAATCGATTGAATATGCTTTCAATGTTTTAGGGTTAAGCTGTTTTTGATGTTGACAATAGGCAAGGTAGGTATCCACGTTTTCTCTAAGTTGATGCAATGCTAACCACTCCTATAAAGATGTTTTCATCAAACATCTTACAGGAAAATCGACAAATAAGTATATAATTTGCATTATGGGTAATATATCCAATTCTCAGCGTCACTAGATTATCGTTGAACTTCGCAATAACCCAGGAGCTTAAGTCAACTAAAACGATGTGGATTTGCAGAAAAGAGCAATGGTTAAATTATTGTTACTATTCAGTCGTGCCAAGAAGCAAAAGGGGATTCGCGCCAATGAAAGCGGCAACGAGAGGATCCTACACGCTACGGCTCTGTTTATGAGTCGTCTGGATAAAAGATTGCATACCGGCAAAGGCATCGGCACCTTCCTTGGAACGGAAGTCGCACGAAACCTTCTGCTTAACCTTAGCAATGCTGATGCTGCACTCCGATTTATTGTTGTCGAAAGGCACATCAAAATCGGTGGTGAACCGGCAAACCTCATCTCTGTAGCCGGAAGAATACTTTTTCGCCACAACTTTCATCTCAAGCAAAAGTTTCACCATACGATTCGCCCAATCCTGGCCGGTGCTCTCATACACTCCTGATAGCTTCCGCAGCAGATGTACGTTATGCCCTTTCTGTCCGCCGGGCTTTTTACCGGATGACTTCCACCGCGATTTCGGAGCGGACTTGGCATAACCGTAGCTGTATGGCGGTGACGCAATTAATTCAGGTGAGATAGTTTTTAAACGTTTACCTATTCGGCAATATATGGTAAAATAGATGCAATATCGACAGCTAAGCAATAATGACTGAATTGAGGTAAGAAGAATGGGCTTTCTTACAGCGCTGCAAGACATTTTCTCCAGTCCTGTTACATTGCATATTGATTTTGCGCAGAATTGCTTCTATGCCACTCTCATAAAAAAAGGCAATCTTGTCTCGTTTAAAGGGATGGTATCCAACCACATATTGCAATCATATTTCGCAGGTGCCCGACCGGATAGCAATTCAGATCGGGCAATCTTATCATTTGCAGATGCTATGCGGTTGTATGGGGATATAGACACCGGAGCCCTGTCCAGCAACAAAGTGGAGATCACCTTTTCTGATGCTGCGCAGCCCATTCATTTTCAATTGCTACAAAATGAGTGGCAAATTCAGTTTGTTTATATACGTGACACCGGCTGCATTCGCAGAGAACTTCCGCGGAGCATCACACTGTTGCAGAACGGATTTTTTCTTGAAAAAGACACGATTTGGTATCTCCCTGGTGGCAAACAGGCCGACATTGCACAAAATGATACCGTGCAAGGGGCTGGAATCATCCAATTAATTCGCAACAATGATGCCCCATACATTCACTGCGATTTAGTAATGGCAACAGATAACTTGATTGTACTGACCAGTCAGCCCATTTCGAACCGGCAAATTGCACTATCGATGCAACAACTTGTCCCGTCCAATCAGTGGGGACCATTGGCAGGTCTGCCCAATATGGTAATCCATCAAAATAAGGTATATAAAATAATTCCTGCAGAAGCCTCACAAGAAATTTTCAACAATGAACTGACACGGATTCTGACGGGTGCCGAAATACCAGATTTCGCTGAAAAGCACGCTCCCCTTATCGCTCAATTTGGGGATCAAAAAACAAAGGAGCTGTTCAGTAAAGACAGTGTTTTCGTTGATCTCAAGGCATTGTCTCTGATTTTGCAATGTCAGGTGATTGAAAAGAACGGTGTCGGCAAGGCATGGGCTGTTCCAATGGTTCGCTTTGGCAATCAATTAATACCTGCTAAAGAATTATCGGAACAGTTGGATAGTGGATATGCAGAAGTTCAGGGCAAATGGATCTCCGCCAACATTCTAGCAACCATGGGCATTGGCCCCATGGGTCGCCTCGTGGATGGAACACCCCTTGCACCCATCGAACTCCGTCCTGACGAAGTGATCTTCCGAGGTAGCCAGAGATTGACCGGGCCATGGAGCGAACTCCAATTTGATCAAAGTGCCTGGCAGACATCTGGTACAACAGAGGATTTGTTCTTCGCCCATATGGAATTCCTGCGCCACCATGGAATTAGTGGCGGTGCTGTCATAGCTGACCCCACCCATTCCCCCTCTTTATTTTCTAAATATGCTCGCATGATTTCTTTATTCGGCGGCAAAACCCTAATTCTTCTGCGCAAAAAATATTACGATGACTGTGTTTTAGCCGGTGGTTTTGGCGATGCCCTCGTTTTCAAATGCCAGAAGGGAGACCCACCCTTTCCTGCCCGGTTCAGTGGTACGGTGGTTTGCTTCTACACACACCTGGAAAAGCTACCCCCAATTCTCAGTGCGCGGTGGGACTTGTTGATCCTAGCGGAGCCAGACGCCCTATTCAAGACAAACCGCTCCTCGGTATTTGCCAACACAAAAAGCATTACCGCAAGGCTCCGAATAGGTGTATTTACTGCTCCCTACAATTCGTTTTCTCCACAGCAAGGGGCAGCTATTGAGGAATTATTCCGCATGAACAACATGGCTAACTCTCAGCTATCCCGCCTAATCATTCGTGACAGCACCAGTGAAATTCCTTTACCAGCACCTTATCGCTTTACGGCTAAGACGTTAAAACCTATGGACAAGTCCTTTACTATGGAACTATCCGGCGTAGAGGACAAAGGAATTCCCATTCCTCCAAGGCAAAATAGCGTCACCACCTCCAACGGATTGCGTGTGAATATTTCCATTGGAGTGGAAACATCCCAAAGCTCCTTTAAAAAACAGGCTCAACAGTATACTAATACCACCTGTAACCAGGCCAATTTTGTTCCGTTTATGTCCTACTGGCCCACCTATAGTTCAATGACCGAGGCACAGCATAAGTGGTATTTCTATTGGCGCGGCCAGGCTAGAAACGGTAATTATGTCCAAACGGATCTATCCTATATTTTTCTCTACGTCTACGAGCTGATAAACGATGTGGGCTTCGGCTCCTCCATCGAGGGATATCAAAAGCTGCTTGCCATATGGCAGGCTTATCGTACGGCATTTCCAAAGCTGGACAACTATGTGCCCGACTGGACTCTCGATTTTGTGGTTTTGCACAAGCTGGATGATCAACTGGCCGAATTCCTGGGAGGTATTCAGGGTTTTCAGGATTCCGCCTTATTGTGTATGCAGCTGCAAAAGAACTATATAGAACAGAATCAGCCCATCTCTATGTCTGCAATCCTGCCACTCGCATCTTATCGCATGGAGAAAAGCAAGTTCTATCAGGAGGGCTACAGTACACTGATCGAAACTGAGTTGGGAAAAATCTTCTTAAAGATAAATTCTGCCATGCTAGAGCGGTATGGGAAGAACCTGTTCCAAATGTTCTGCCCATCGGGCACCATCACCCAGAACAGAACCTGTTACCGTAGTGCCGTCTATGACGGAAGCGCCAGCTATACCATTGAATACCCGGACTTTGCGAACCACTCCCCTCTCATCAGCTTTATTGACTCCATTCTCCGCTACACAGAAAATAAACTGCGTGAAAAGGTCGGTTTCAATGGTCGCTTGCGAGGGATCACAATAGATGAAGCCTGGAAACAACTCATTGATGCAGAATTCGGTACACCAACAAAGGAAGTTCAACAGCAGCCGGCAAAGAAGACTGCTCGCATCAGCCTGAGTGCTGAAGCAGTGAGATCCCTACGAACAGAATCCGATGAGTTGCGGGATATTTTGCACACAGAGCAGGACGAGCCGGATATAGAATCAGTGGCTACTTTCTTGGCCGAATCGCCACCCAAAGAAATTATTCTAGTGTCCAGCGGCAAACAGCTTCTAACGGAATTGGAAGAAGTGATTGCCATGCTCCACAACTGCAATGAATCCCAGCAAGAACTATTACGTTCAATATACGAAAACGGCTGGGAATCAAACTCCGGCCAACTAACAGCAGCTTTAGGTAACGGCATGATAGAAATGATGGTGGATGAGATCAATGGATTGGCCATGGAGCACATGGGAACCATCGTGATTGCAGCCGAGCAAGACCTGTATGTGTTGGAGGATGACTTTCGGGACGAGTTTGAACATATATACACCCATCCGGCACTCCTGGATGCACAGCCACTGATATTGAGTACGGATACGGCGTCAAGCCCCTTGGAGGACTTATTCTCCGGGATGGACGACTTTCAACTGGAAGTGCTGCGTCTGTTGATATGCGGGGAGGTAAACATGGAGAACCTTACCAATATGGCATTGGCTCATGGGACAATGCCTGAGTTGGTATTCGATACCATCAATGAGATGGCTATGTCACAGATAGGGGATTTCCTGCTGGACACGGCAAACGACCTTCCCACAATTGGGGAAGAATATATGCATTATATTAATCAATACTTTGCGAAGGTGGTCATCTAACGATATGAGCGTCAAGATACCAAAACGTGTGAGCACTGCAATTATCAATTCCTTGACTGCGGGGGTAGTGCCCAGAATCGGGCTAGAATATATTGCAGTTGGCCGAAAAAATGAAATTGAAACCATCCTACGGGACTTAGAAAACCTAGGTGAGAGAGCTGCCTCTTTCCGCTTTATCGTCGGTAGGTACGGCAGTGGGAAGAGCTTTTTGCTGCAAATTATCCGCAACTATGCCATGGAACGGGATTTCGTGGTAGCTGATGTGGATTTGTCTCCGGAAAAACGGCTGTCCGGTTCCGGCAATCAAGGGCTTGCGACTTATCGGGAACTGATGCAGCGCCTGTCCACCAAACTCCGCCCGGACGGCGGCGCGATGGAGGCTATTCTGCAAAAATGGATCAACTCCATTAAGCTGGAGACCATCCAGAGTGGTGTTTCGACATCGGACGAAAGACTGAATGACTTAGTGGAGGCAAAGATCATTGAGACCATATCGGCGATGGAGGGTTTCGCTCACGGTTTCGATTTTGCGGCGGTAGTGTCCACGTATTACAGAGCATTTACCCAAGGAGACGATGAGAAGAAACAAGCGGCTATTAAGTGGCTGAGGGGGGAATTCGCTACCAAGACCGAGGCGAAATCAGTATTAAAAGTCGGGGAAATCATATCGGACGACAACTGGTATGAGTATGTCAAACTATTCGCCAGCTTTGTAGCACAGATCGGATACAAGGGTCTGGTGATCTTTGTGGATGAATGCGTTAACCTCTACAAAATCTCTAATCGGCAGTCCCGGGAAAACAACTACGAAAAACTGCTGTCCATGTTCAACGACACCATGCAGGGCAAAGCCCAATCCCTCGGCATCTATATGGGGGGCACCCCTCAATTTGTGGAGGACGAACGGCGGGGCCTGTTTAGCTATCCTGCTCTGAAAAGCAGGCTGGTAGACAGCCGCTATGCCAAAGATGGCTATGTGGACTTCAATAGTCCTATCATCCGTTTGCAGCAGCTCATCAACGAAGAGGTATTTGTTCTTCTTGAGCGGCTGACCAACATTCACGCGCTGCATTTTGGCTATGAGCCTACCATTACCGAGGCGCAAATCGTCGCCTTTATGCAGATTGCCATGGGACAACTGGGCGCAGATCAGCTGCTCACCCCTCGGGAAGTCACCCGGGATTATCTGGGCCTGTTGAACATCCT
>Ga0153952_1000676_pt1 | contig 12114 bp, 12 predicted proteins | sample TSNJ036MetaG_FD_104746 | JGI IMG/M metagenome (GOLD analysis project Ga0153952, IMG submission 104746) | Attine ant fungus gardens microbial communities from New Jersey, USA - TSNJ036 MetaG | ecosystem: Host-associated > Fungi > Mycelium > Unclassified | place: USA: New Jersey, Wharton State... | reverse complement strand
GCGCTTACGGGGCCATCCCTCTTATCCGTGATGTTGTGCTTTCATACGGCTGGCTGAGCAAGGAAAGCTTGACCTATTTAATCGCTGTGAGCGAAAGCACCTCCGGTCCGATTATGGTGAACCTGGCAACCTTCGTGGGAAGCAGTCAAGCCGGATTTTTGTCTTCCACTGTTTTTATAAATTCCCTTATAGCGGGTGAAGCGTATTTTATTGATCGAACGGCTACTCCCAGCGTCCGATAATACTCACGAGTCAATTTTTTAGCCACGACGCCCTCAGGAAGCCTTTTTAAAAGTAATTCCGGCATTAATGATATCCCTAATCCTTGTTCAACCATAAATATGATGGAATCGTCTCCTCTTACTCTGTATTTTATCTTAGGCTTTATATGATTATCATCTAGAACCAGCAAGATATCTTCATCAGAGCCTTCATATGGAGCGATAAATAATTCATCGGATAATGACAATGGATCAATTGTTTCTTCTTGGGCTAAGGGATGAGTTGTCTGCATAACGGCAAGTATCGGATCTTGTTTAAGCGTAATAAAGTCGAATCCCTCAGGCGGAGGAGACGAAATAAAACCAATATCTATGCGATTTTCTTCTAACATTGTCAACAATTCTTTCAGATCACTTTCAAATAACTGTAATGAAATGTTTGGGTACCGGCTTTCAAAGTTTTTAATAATAAGCGGCAGCCAATTAACTGAAATACTATAGTAGGAGCCAATGCGGATTGAACCAATTTCTACGCCATTCACTTTATTAATGGTATCTTTTAGTTTTTCTTCATTCGATATTATTTGTCTAAGATAATAGAGCAATTCTTTTGCGGCGTCGGTCGCCACGACGCCTTCTTTTTTCCTGATCAACAGTTGAAAACCAAATTCTTTTTCCAATGACGCAATCATGTGGCTGATGCCTGGTTGAGTATATCCAAGTATTTCTGAAGCTTTAGTAAGGCTATTTGTGTCTATCGCTGTGACTAATGCCTTATATTTTATTAGACTCATCATATCATCCATTCAACAATTGAATATTTATCATAACATTTATTCAGTTTACTTATTATGATTTTTATACTACAATTACGCAAGAATAATTCAAATATTATATAAGAACTTCCAAAATAAATCACAAAACAAAAAAATATTTAGTCAATAGCAATATACCATGTTGTGTTAAGTAATACAACAGATCTTATCTCATTTTTGCAAACGATTGCATTAAGGAGGTTAATATGTTAACCCACAGAATATTTCAGACTGTTGAAACTCACACCGTTGGACAATCAACCCGTATTGTTACCGGCGGTATCCCGTACATACCTGGTAACAGCATGTACGAAAAGATGCTGTATATGAAAGAAAACTTTGATTGGATACGTACGCTGCTTACTTGTGAGCCCAGGGGGAGCAAGCATTGCGCGGCGGCTTTACTAACGTCGCCCTGTACGCCTGGAACAGATATTGGCGTATTATACTTTGAGCCTCTCGGATGGTTGCCTATGTGCGGACATGATACTATCGGCGTTGGGACAATGTTGGTTGAGACAGGTATGGTTAACGCCGCGGAGCCCTTTACATATATAAAGCTTGATACTGCCGCCGGTGTTGTTCCGCTAAAAATTAAGGTTGAGAATGGTAAGGCAAGGGCTGTGTCTTTTACTAATGTCCCGGCTTTTGTCTGTGCTGAAGATGTTATCGTACCAACAAAAGAATATGGCGAGATAGTTGTTAACATAAGCTATGGCGGTAATTTTTATGCAATTGTATCAGCCTCTGATGTTAACCTTGATATATTGCCGGAAAATTACAATGCTTTAATAAAAGCTGCAGATAAAATTAAACCTTATATTAGAGAGAAAATTAAAGTTGAGCACCCACAAAATTCATCCATAAATACAATTACGCATATTCAATTTACCGGTCCTCCCCGGAGCTCCGGAGCCCATTCCCAAAACGCGGTTGTATGCACCCCCGGCGGAATTGATCGATCTCCTTGCGGCACAGGCACTTCGGCAAGATGCGCGCTATTGTATAAAAAGGGAGAAATCGCATTGAACGAGCCGTTCATACACGAAAGTATTATCGGCAGCACATTCAGCTGTATGGCTGTTGAGGAAACAACGGTCGGGAACTATTCAGCAATTATTCCTGAGGTAACCGGTTCCGCCAATATCATGGGAATGACAACACAGTTCCTTGATCCTGACGATCCTTTCCCGGAAGGATTTTTACTTGGATAATACAGGAGGATACATTATGAATTTAAAAAAATTGCATGAATGGTGCAGTATACCTTATGACCGGCTTATTGATCATCCCGATCGAAAAACAACCTTACGAATTGTGGAAGATTCACAGGCTATGGGCGAATTAATGGCAAGAGAGCTTGCTGATGAAATTATCAAAAGCGGTAAGGACGGGCGGAAATACAGGGCAATTATTCCATGCGGCCCCAGTTGCTGGTATGAACCTTTTACAAGAATTATAAATACAGAAAAAATATCTTTACGTCATGTTACTGTTTTTCATATGGATGAATGCCTTGACTGGCAAGGACAGTTGCTGCCTGAACAACATCCATATAATTTCAGAACATTTATGGAAAGACATTTTTACGGAGGAATTCCTGATGCGTTAGCAGTCCTTCCCGAAAACAGGCTTTTTCTTTATCCGGGCTCAATGGGAGAGATTGCTGACAAAATAAAGCAAAAACCAATCGATATAACAGTAGGCGGTTGGGGACAAGACGGTCATATAGCATATAACCAAGCACGCAGGGACCCATATAGTCAGCCTGATATTGAAATGATAAAAAATTCTACAATAAGAATACAGAACAACAACAGTGACACGATTCTCGCTTTATCACAAAGGACGTTAGGTGCCGGCTATCAGTTTGTACCGCCAATGTCTATCACCCTTGGCATCAAAGAATGTTTATCCGCTAAAAAGGTGCGGTTGTTCAGCGACACGGGTGCCTGGAAGCAAACGGCTTTAAGAGTGGCGCTGTTTTCCGAACCTACACCGGAATACCCCATGACTTTGCTTCAACAGCATCCGGACGCAATTACCACCGCAACGATTGAAACGGCAACGCATCCAATTAGTCTCCATCCGGAGTGGGAATTTTGGCATAAGGGTGAGGTTATATGAAATACGACTCTGTAATAGGCGTCGGCGGTGTTGGACGGGGAATTTGCTTTCAGCCGGAAGAAAATCATACGCTGGGAAGAAACGAATCAAGGCTGGCTAACCTGACAGACGCATTGGACTACTGCAAGCTGCATATTGTTTTTCACTACATAGCAAAGCTGCTGGCTCCAAAAGTACAGGTTGTTCCACTAGTCAAGCTCGGTGCGGATTCGGCCGGAGACTATTATAACCAAATGTTGAAGAATACCGGAATGGATACGAGCCGGATTGTCAGAAGCTCTGACGCGCCTACATTATTCAGTGTATGCATTCAGTATCCCGATAAAAGCGGCTGTAATATTACTGCAGGAAACAGTGCATGTGCTCAGGTTGATATTCCATATATTGAATCAGCGATTAATGAGCTAAGTATTTCACGTTCCTCAATGGTTGTTGCATTGCCTGAAGTGCCGCTTATGTCGCGAAAAGCATTGTTAAAAATGGGTAAAGAGCTTGGCGCTTTTTGCGTCGCCTCAGTAACACGAGAAGAAGCGTATGATTTTATCAGGAGTGAGAGTGCCCATGATTGCTCATTAATTGCGCTAAACCTGGAAGAAGCCGCCGTTGCTGCGGGCATGGAAGATATTGACAGCCTTTACATGGCAAAAAAATGCGCAAAAAAAATCCATATGCTGATTCCTGACTGCATGTTATGGATTACATGCGGAGCAATGGGCAGTGTTTCATTATCAGGCCATACGCTCATAACCTATCCGCCCTTGCCCGGCGCTAACGTTATCAGCAGCGCAGGCGCGGGTGACGCAAGCCTGGCAGGTATCATTACCGGCCTTTGTATAGGGTTGCAGTTCCAAAAGCGTCATCAGGACGCAAGCTGGCTGCAAACGCCTTTGCAATGCGCATGTGAATTAGGCGTGTTGGTAGCAGGCTTGTCTTTAGAGACAAAGCATAGCATACACGAAGGAATTGACTGGCAGTACATTATAAACCGAATGACCGGTTGCGGATGGCCGGGAACTGACATATTCCTCCATTATATAAAAGGATGTGCGAAAGGATAACTCTATGAACTTTAAAAATAAAATTGTGCTAATCACCGGCGGAAGTGCCGGTATTGGCCGCTCGACGGCTATCTTGTTTGCTGAGCATGGCGCGAAAGTAGCTGTCAGCGCCAGAAGTAAGAATGGCGGGGAAGTATCGGAGGAGATAAAAAGAGCCGGAGGAGACAGTATTTTTGTTCAGGGCGACGTTTCAGTTGAAAGTCACGCAAAAAATATGGTTGATGCAACTATTAAGGCATATGGAGGTTTAGATATTCTGGTCAATAACGCCGGTATTGTCAGACCAGGCCGCGTGGATGAGCTGACAGAGGAAGTTATAGATGAAGTTCTGGCGGTAAATATTAAAGGTACTGTTTTTGTTTCAAAATATGCAGTTCCTGAACTGATTAAGCGGGGCGCCGGAGCCATTGTCAACGTGGCATCGGCAGCTTGCCTGTATGGTGTTGCAAACAGAAGTATATACTCAGCTTCCAAGGGCGCGGTTGTTTCATTGACTAAAGCAATGGCAATGGATTATAGCAAAGAAGGCATTCGGGTTAACGCTATTTGCCCCGGTGCAACATTATCACCATCTATGGAGACTCGTTTCCAGTCATCAGGTGAACCTGACGCTATGCGAGCGAGCTTTATTCGCAACCATCCAATCGGACGGTTGGCCCAACCTGAAGAAATGGCTTGGAGTATTTTATTTGCCGCCTGTGATGAAGCATCGTTTATGACCGGTTCAATAATTCCTGTAGACGGCGGCGTATCTCTATAAAGATTTAGGCGGTGTATCATGCGGCGCTATACAGATACGATAGTGATTGGCGGAGGAATTATTGGTTCCGCAATAGCCTATTTCCTGTCGAAGTCAGGTCAAAAGGTGACGCTTGTCGAAAAGAAGGATATTTGCAGCGGAACTTCCTGCAAATGTGATGGAAATATTCAGGCAGGGGATAGTCAGCCTGGTTTCGACTCTGCGTTTGTTCAAATGGGTATAGCCATGTTTGATCAAATCCAAGGTGAGCTGGATATTGATTTTAAATGGAGCAGACAAGGAAGCCTGATGATATTTGAAGAAAACGAGGAAGAGGCTGCGCATGAGTATGCCGCCGCACAAATTGAGCAGGGGCTGCCTATGACAATAATGAACCGGAGTGAAGTTCATGACTTTGAGCCTCTTTTGTCAGATGTTGTTGCCGGAGGAATTTTTACGGCCTGTGACGGACGGGTTAATCCAATGCTAATGACCTTCGCCCTGGTTGAAGGAGCTAAAAGGCACGGCGCGAATATTTGTTTAAATACCGAGGTCAATACTATCATACGTCAATCAAATAGTTTTAGCGTAATAACCGACAGCGGTTGCTTCAATACTGAAAAAATTATTAACGCTGCCGGAATATGGTCGCCTGCGATCGGTAAAATGATAGGCCTTGATATTCCGGTTATACCAAGACAAGGTCAGATTCTGGTTTCAGAACAAGCCGTCCTCCCAAAAGTCACAATTACAGAATTTGGATATTTAATGACTAAATACAGCAAAGCATTTAAGCGTAATGGAGCAACTGACGATATGGAGCGCTTTGGCGTTGCCATGGTTTGTGAGCCTACGGAGGCGGGCAATATGCTTTTAGGCAGCAGCAGACGGTTTTCCGGATATGATACGAAAAACAGCCACAGCGTTATGAAAGCAATTGCGCAAAGAGCCTGCCGCTATCTGCCCTATCTGAGCCATATCAACATGATACGAAGCTATTCCGGATTAAGGCCTTATACGGAAGCACATAGGGCAATTATCTCCGATACGCCTGTAAAAGGGTTTTATATTGCTGCCGGTCATGAAGGCGGGGGCATTACCCAGTCCTTAATTACCGGAAGGTTAATGACCGATTTGGTTTGCGGCTTACAACCATGTATTGAACCAGAGCCATTAAGCTTCAAGAGGTTTATGCCATCTTAGGAACTGTCGAAAAATAAGGCGTTGCGGCATACGCTTTATAAAATAAATATAAATTTTCAAGGAGGAAAAAAATGAAAAAAAGTATTAATATTCTATTCGCTTTGTTACTGGTTGTTGCGTTGATTTCAGGCTGCGGTACCAGCAGCACTTCCGGTTCCGGAAACAAACCGGCCGAAGCCAGCGCGAATAATGGATCCGGCAATGGCAATGTTGCGTCAGAGGCATCACAAGAGCCAATACGGTTAGCTCATATCGGACCCTTAACCGGAAACATGGCTGACTTCGGCCAGCATGCCTTGAATGGCGTTCAAGTAGCGGTAGAAGAAATCAATGAAAATGGCGGCGTTATGGGACGGATGTTAGAGGTCGTTTCCTATGATGACAAGAATGTTGGAGAAGACGCTGCGGCTGCTGCCGAGCTGGTTATATCCGACTCATCGATCTGCGCGGTCACTTCCGCGCATTATTCAAGCGGCGTGGCCATGGTTGCGGCTCCGTTATATCAGGAAGCGGGTATGGCCGCGATTTCACCTTCGGCTTCTCATCCGGAATATTCAAGCATTGGCGACTACATATTCCGCAATAACCTGACCGAACAGGCGGAACTGGTTTACGCGTTCCAGATGCCGACAATTGTTGATTGTAAAAAACTGGGTATAGTTTCCATGATGTCTGATTTTGGCGAAAGCTTCGTCCACGGCTTTGAAGAGCTTTATGAAGCTAATAAAGACAAGCTTGGGTATGAGCTGGCTGTTGAATCATTTTTTGTGGACGGTACTGTTGATTTTGCGCCTAACGTAGCGGAAATAGTAAACGGTGATTGTGACGCGATTATATTTGTAGCGGAATATAACAATTTGGCCGCATTTGCAATGCAGTATAGAAAGGTTGACCCCGATGCGCAGATTATAGGCTTAATGACATGCTATAACCCTGAGCTTATCAATATGGCCGGCGAAGCAGTAGAAGGAATGGTTCTTTATTCTGTATTAAATCCGAACAGTGAGCGGCCTGCAGTTAAAAACTTTGTGGATAGATATGTGGCTAAATTTAATTCCCAGCCTGATTTTATCGCGGCCAACGCTTATGACAATGTACATATGATTGCCGCCTCCATTGAGAAAACGGGTTCGACTGATCGCGAGAAAATTAAAGACGCTTTATATGAAGTAGAAGTAACCTGCACGGCTGGAGAGCTTAAATTTGACGCCAATGGAGACGCTGAAAAAACAGCGGTTATGTTTAAAGTTGAAAATGGGGACTTCGCAGAGGTTCCTGACGCGTTCAAGCTCTGGGATGACTTTGTTGCCGGCTTATAAAGCATAGGTGGTATTATACGATATCCGGTATGGTATCCAGTTACTTAGAGGATACCATACCTTTTATTAATAAGTAATGCCGCCAAGGACGAAACGGGGTGCTAAATTGATTGTTCAGCAGATTGTAAACGGAATATCAATAGGATTTGTTTATGCTATTGTTGCAGTCGGATATTCTCTGATTTTTGGTGTTCTTCGGATAATGAACATGGCTTATGCTTCAATTTTCACGGTTGGCGCTCATTTTATATTAATGTTTATCACAGCCAAATGGGGTATGGTACCGGCCGTAATAGCCACAATGGCATTAACGGGGCTTGTATCTGTATTTTTTGATTTTGCCATGCTTGCGCCGCTTCGTTCAAAACCCGGAGGAACCGGAACAACAGTTCTAATCACAGCAATTGGCTTTAACTATGTTCTTCAAAATCTTTGCATGGTCATTTGGGGAAGCGAGAGAAAATCATTTCCAAACGTCATTGACTTCGGGACAATACGGATCGCGGGTTTTAATTTTGACAGTACGCAATTTGTCATAACAGGAGTATCAATTATTCTTCTAATTATACTATCATGGATTATTTACGGTACAAACACAGGGCTTGGTATGAGAGCGGTACAACAAAATACAAAAGCTGCCAACCTAATGGGCGTAAATGTAAAACGAACAATTACCTTCACTTTTTTTCTGAGCGGCATTACTGCCGTGATCGCGGCGTTTCTGGTATCTAGCTATTATCAGCTGGTTTATCCCACAATGGGAGTTCAATTGGGCAGCAAGGCATTTGCTTCCGCGGTATTAGGAGGAATAGGAATCTTACATGGTTCAGTATTAGGCGGCCTGATAGTTGGGATTTTGGAATGTCTTTCAGTGTATTTTTTCGGAGGCGGATACCGGGAAGCGGTGGCATTTATTATTCTGTTGGGGGTTCTTCTGGTAAAACCGACAGGGTTATTCGGAAAAAAAGCCAACACAAAAGTATAGCGCTAAGGAGAGCGAATGACATGAAGCTAAAAAAAATATTAAACATTAGAATTTCAGAGCGCGTTAGCTTTATTATTCTTTTAGTGCTTTTGGCTGTATTGATCTCTCTGCCGTTTTTTACCCCGGGCCAGTATTTTTTGAGGACAGCTACCAATATAGGCATATACGCCATTTTAGCTTTAAGCCTGAACATCACGACCGGTTATTGCGGTCAGGTTTCAATGGGGCAGGCTGCCTTTATGGCTGTTGGCGCGTATACGTTCGCTATTCTTAACACAATGCATGGGGTTGGTTTCTTTCCCGCGGCTTTTGTGGGCTGCTGCGTGGCAGGTGTCGCCGGATTTATTTTGGGAATGCCTACTCTTAGATTATCGGGTGCTTATTTTGTAATTGCCACTACCGGCTTCTCAGAGGTTGTAAAAGTAATTGCGTTAAATTGGAAATCAATGACCAACGGAGCGTTGGGTATCAAAAATATAGGCCGGCCGATTGTTTTCGGTTTTGAACTGACCAATGCCAATGGCGGTCAGTACTATATAATGTTGTTATCTCTGGCGGCTGTAATTTGGATATCCTATGCAATTAAGACTTCTAAATTCGGCAGGGCGCTTAACGCTATCCGAAACGATGAACTGGCTTCTAATTTGATGGGTGTTAATACAAGCAGCCAAAAGGTGCTGGCCTTTGTCATATCGGCAATGCTTGCGGGCTATGCAGGCGTTTTATATGCCAGTATGACGCGATATATCGAGCCTAATACATTTACGACCGATATGTCGACGATTATTCTTTGCATTGTCATATTTGGAGGAATGGGATCTATCAGAGGCATGATTATTGGCGCCTTATTGTTGATTTCTTTCCCGGAGATACTGAGATTTATGGCAACCTACCGATTCATTGTATATGGCCTTATCCTCATTTTGATGATGCGTTTCAGGCCCCAGGGAATGCTTGGCGGAGTCGGCGATAAACCGTATAAGCTTCCTAAAGGAGTTAAAAGAAAAAGCTATGAGCAAGGCGGTGGTGTAAATGGCGTTACTTGAGGTCAGCGCTTTGTCTAAAAACTTTGGAGGGCTTATTGCGGTCGATGCTGTAGGTTTTGAAGTCTATGAAGGAGAAATCGTCAGCTTAATTGGTCCAAACGGCGCCGGCAAAACGACCATTTTTAATTTGCTTACGGGTGTGTACAAAGCTAATAAGGGACATATCGTCTTTGATGGTAAAGAGATAACCAACAAATCAACGCAGGATATTGTAAAGGCCGGTATCGCCAGAACATTTCAAAATCTCCGTTTGTTTAAAGATATGCGCGTCATTGAGAACGTATTGATTGGGAACCATATTCATACAAAATACCGCCTTTTCGATCTTTTATTCAGAACCAGACGATTCCGCAGCGCGGAAGCGTTATCCGCGCAAAGGGCAATAGATATATTGGAATCAATTGGTCTGGGAGACCATATTGATGATTATGCCGACAGCATGCCTTATGGTGTTCAGCGAAAGCTTGAAATAGCCAGGGCTATGGCAACAGACGCAAAGCTATTATTGCTTGATGAACCGGCAGCGGGAATGAACGCTTCAGAAACGAAGGAGCTGCTTGATTTTATCAAGCTTCAGCAGAAGAATGGATATACAATATTGCTGATTGAACACGACATGAACTTGGTTATGAACATTTCTGACAGAGTATATGTGCTGGACTACGGCAAGCTGATCGCTTCGGGTACTCCTGAAGAAATCGCAAATGATCCACGGGTTGTGGAGGCTTATCTTGGTAAAGAGGAGGATGATGACGAGGATGCTTAAGGTCAGAAATCTTCATACTTATTACGGTAATATCCATGCGTTAAAAGGGATCGACCTGGAGGTTAACCAGGGTGAAATAGTCACGCTTGTCGGCAGTAACGGCGCCGGTAAATCTACGACGCTGTTGTCAATTTCCGGCCTGCTTAAAACGTCATCCGATACCAAAATTGAATTTGAAGGAAAAGATATAACAAACTTAATGCCGGCGCAGATAGTGAAGCAAGGTATATCATTATCACCTGAAGGGCGTGAGGTGTTTCCGGAGCTGTCCGTGAAAAATAATTTAAGACTCGGCGCTTTTACTAGAAATAGTAAAGCGGAAATATTGGATTCTTACAACAGGGTTTATGATTTGTTCCCGCGGCTCAAGGAAAGGGAGATGCAGATGGCCGGTACTCTTTCGGGCGGGGAACAGCAAATGCTGGCCATTGGCAGAGCGTTGATGTGTAAGCCAAGGCTTTTAATGCTCGACGAACCGTCGCTTGGCTTGGCGCCAAATCTGGTGACAATGATATTTAAACTGTTGAAGGATATTAACGCGCAAGGTACTACTATACTATTGGTTGAACAAAATGCGTTTATGGCATTAAAAATAGCAAATCGAGGTTATATCATAGAAACAGGTAATGTCAAAATGACAGATGACGCAAACAGGCTTCGAAAAAACGATGAAGTCCGTAAAGCTTATCTGGGCAACAAGTAAATTATTTTGAAAAGGGTGAAGTTTTTTTGCGGGAAAATCAAATATCAATTAATCTTGAATCGCTACAGGATAGGTTGGCAAGCACGAGCCAAATTTATGAAACGTTAAGCGCCATTCGCAAAATCGGGTACGAATACGTGGAGATTCTGCATAGCATCAATCCTGATGACGGCACCTCGTGGCAAACAGTGTTAAAGCAGGTTGACTTGAAGGCAAGCTCGATCCATGAGCTTTTAACCGATATCGAAGCTAATCCTGAAGCCATGATAGAAAAAGCCCTTAAGCTTGAATGTAAATACATTGCTGTTGGATTGGCCAGGAATGTTATATGGGAAAACATTGAGTCGGTCAAGCGGCTGACAGAATCTTTGAACAATATTGGCAGGATGGTAAAAGACGCTGGGTTAAGGCTGTTATATCACAACCATAACATGGAATTTTATAAGTTGTCCTCAAACGAAACCTGCATGGAGTATATTTTTGACAATACTATACCTTCAATGGTTGGCGCCGAGCTTGACGCGTACTGGGTGCAGTTAAGCGGCGACAGCCCTACGCGTTGGTGTAAAAAGCTTACCGGCCGGTTGAAAGCTGTTCATCTAAAGGATTTAGGCGTCACAGGCGGAAGCTATGAGGTGTATATCAAAACGCCGATTTGCAAAGAGCTTGGAGGGGGCAACCTTGATATTTCAGGCATTATTAAGGCGGCCGAATCGGTCGGAAACGAATGGTATATTGTAGAGACGCATACCAACTGGATGGATGGAGATTCTTTGAAAACAGCCGAGGCTAGCTATAATTATTTAAAATCATTAGTGTCATAATAGGAGGCTTATATGGATTTTACAGGAAAAGTTGTAATCGTTACCGGAGCAGGCTCCGGCATTGGGCGCGCTGCCGCATTGATGTACGCGAAATACGGCGCCAAGGTTGTCGTAACCGCGTTAGAGCCAAAGGGATTTGACAACGGGAATGAAACGGTAAGGTTAATCAAGGATGCAAGCGGTGACAGTATCTTCCTGCCGGGTGATATTTCAGAATGCGCAGCCGTTGAGTCTATCGTTAATGACGCCATTGGACATTATGGACGTATTGATGTGCTGGTCAATAATGCCGGAATTGTTATGAACGG
>Ga0153952_1000658_pt1 | contig 12223 bp, 7 predicted proteins | sample TSNJ036MetaG_FD_104746 | JGI IMG/M metagenome (GOLD analysis project Ga0153952, IMG submission 104746) | Attine ant fungus gardens microbial communities from New Jersey, USA - TSNJ036 MetaG | ecosystem: Host-associated > Fungi > Mycelium > Unclassified | place: USA: New Jersey, Wharton State... | reverse complement strand
TCTTCAAGCATATATTCGCACTCTGTCAGCGAAACGGAATCTTCACTGTGCTTTCGGAAGATATAAAGAATCTGTCTGAACACATATTCCATCCACAGCTGCGGTTTTTTCTCATCCTTCCATATTTTACATAATTCATACAATTCTTTTTTCAATTTATGGATCTGATGCTCCTTAAGCCGATACTCGAACCGTTTGAGCACATAGTTAATCTCACCATGTTTATAGACAATCTCTTTTACCGATTTTAGCTCCCTGGCCTGAGTATACCCCACCACCGTTACCGTATCCAGTCCCCGATAACATGCTTTTACCACCTGCTGCATCTCATCAACCGGAAAACTGTCACCGCTGAAAACCAGTGTACTATACTGGTCAGCCGTCGCTGATTTTTCCTGAACCTTCCGAATATATTCATGAAAACTGGTTCCGGTCAGCATTTCCTGTGGAATAATATAAAGTGCTTCCATTTCATCTCTTCCATATACCGTCATCAGTTCATTTACATCGGAATAAATCTCCATATTACCGATATTGGAAAACCGTTTAGGGAGACCGTTTTTGCGGATAATTGCCCCACAATACCGTTCATATGGGAAATACCGTTCAATTGCCTCGTTATCACATTCCATACCGTTGCACAATTTTCGGATAATATCATTCCGGGCCTGATAATAATCAACCTTTAATTTTCCCGCCACCAGCTCCAATACCGCCTGCACATCTGCGGGGATAACCGGCTTTAGGATATAATCACACACTCCCGACTGCATTGCCCCGCGGGCATATTCAAAATCCTGATATCCACTGACAACTACCGAATAAATATCCGGCAGTTCCTGCCTGATTGCCGTTACCAGTTCAATTCCGTTCATCAGTGGCATTTTGACATCGGAAACCACCAGATCCGGATGCAGCCGGCGGACTTTATCCAGCGCCTCCACTCCATTTTCAGCAGTTTCAATCACTTTAAAATCCGGGCATCTCTTCTCAATAATGGAACATATATGTGCCAATGCAACAGGCTCATCATCAATCGCAATCACTCGATACATCCTTTACTCCTTCTCACACCTTGCCCCCAATATAACAACCGCACCATCACTGAAATTTTCAATGGAAAAAGTCATTTCGCCATTATACAGCAGTAAGCATCTGGTAAAGGTATTGATCAGTCCCATCCCGCCAATTTCGAGTTCCATGTTATTGCGTTCCTTCAGTACCTTTTGCCGAATCATTTCCATCTTTGCCTTCAACTCTGTCAGCACTTCCAGATGGAAGCCCTGACCATTATCATGGACTTTCACATACCAATAGCCGTCACTTTTCCAACCGGTTAATGTCACCTTCATTTGATTAACGCTGTGTTCAAAACCATGATTGATACAATTTTCAACAATCTGCTGCAACGCCACTTTAGGTATCCGTTCACTCCGTATTCCGGCTTCCACATCGATCCTGAATTCGATTTTGTCCTGATACCGGCACTTTAACAGGTAGAAGTACTGTTCCAGGTACTCCAGTTCTTCTCCAACCGTGGCGTACCGTGTTTTATTGCTGGTCGCATACCGCAGCATAGATGCCAGCGAACCACAGATCTCACAAATCAGGTCATCATCATTTGTCATACCTCTGGCAGAAATAATATTCAGCACATTGTAGATGAAATGTGGATTGACCTGTGCCTGCAGCAAGTCGAATTGTGCCTGTAACTGCAGCATTGATAACTGCTGTTCCTTCTGAATTGATTCATCCAGCCTTATCATCAGCTCCTGATAGGATACCGACAACGCCTGTATCTCATCATTTGATGTCTCAAGCTTAATATCCTCTCCGAGATTTTCCAGTTCCGTATGCTCCATCACCGCCCGCAGCTGCCGCAGGGGTTTTGTCAGAATTTGCGAAAGTAATACAACAAACATCATGGAGATCAGGAAAAATATCAGTGCTATTACAAAGGTCATGACTTTGATATATGAGCTTCCGGCATTAATGGAATCCATATCTTCAAATACAAGTATCGTGAGCGGATACTCCCCTGATATGGCCTTGGTCGCCAGTACCGTCTGGTCCGGCATGGATATCCTTTGGCTGTCTGATTCCTGACTGTCCAGTATTTGATAAAAATCATCCGGACTGATCCCGCTGTCACTACTATAGAGCAATTCCTTATCATTGATCAGTACCATGTAAGAAAGTGTTTCTCTGGGGATTTGAAATTCCACCAAATCAATAATCTGATATTGCACTTCAATATACCCCATATTTTTTCCCTGAATCACTTTTAACAGCGAAAAAACCTGGGGATTTTCATACAATCCCCAAGGGTCCTCATGTGCATTAATCAAAATTGGTTTACCGGTATTTCCTATTGTCTGCTCAAGATATGGCATTTTTTCAAAATCAACCGCTGTTTTTGTCTTTCTGGCCAGTGGATTGTTATAGGCTGCAAACATATCCCCAGCCTGATTGAACCAGATTGTCCGATAAAAATTATCGGTGATATAATAAGTGCTGATACCTTCCCGAATCATACTTTTTGCTTCTTCGATATAAGGCCGTCCCTGTTCTTTGCTGGCAGAGCCCAGAATCCGGATGCTGTCTAAAATATAAGGGTCTGACAGAATATACTCCGTTGCCAGCTCCATCCGGCTGATCCGCTCCTCCATCTGTGATTTCAGCTGGTCGGCAACCAGCCGCATATTCGTCTCTTCCACCTGCTCATAGCGTTCCAGCGAATACCGATGATATGCAAAACCAATAATGAGAGCAAGCGTAAATATGAACACCGCATATCCGGCGATAATTTTTGTCTGAAAACGCATGCTCTCACCTCCTCTTTTCTTTCTTCTCAAGACCGTCAGCCCTTCACGGCTCCGGCAACCATTCCGGCAACAATCTGCTTATTGAAAATAATAAACAGGATTAACATCGGAATCGTAATAACAATCACATCTGCAAACAACAAATTGTAAGAACTGGAAAACTGTCCCATAAAATTGTACAGTGTCAACTGCACGGTTGAATTCTGTGCACCCGGCAGGAAATACAGGGGATTGGTAAAATCATTAAAGATTGTCACTGCATTCAGTATAATCACGGTTGCCGTCACTGGTCTTAACAGGGGAAATATTATGGTCGTGAACATCCGAAAGCGATTGCAGCCATCAATATAGCCGGCTTCTTCCAGCTCAACCGGAATCGAACCCATAAAGCCCCGGTACAGCATAATCGTAAAGGGAATTTGAAGGGCAACCTCCACCATAATCATGCCAAATAGTGTTTTATAAACGTGTAAGGCCTGCATCAGGGAAATGGTCGGCAAAATTGCCGGCGGAACCATTAACCCGGTCATAATCAGGGCATTCACAACGCCCATCCCACGATCTTTTCTTCGCTGCAGCACATACCCTGCCAGCGCACAAATAACGATAAGTATAGCTACGGAAAAAAATGTAATAATCAAGCTATTCTTAAATGCGGTTAAGACAATTCCATTATTATGCGTCAATACATCCCCATAATTGCTCCATTGGAATACCTCCGGCAAGGATAAGCTAAGTTTATTGGCCTCCCGCCGGTCCTTCAGCGAATTGATCAGCATAAAGAGAAATGGTATGATAAAAACCAAAAATGCCACGGTCAATCCAATAATATCACAAATAAGCAATTTCCTTTTTTTTCTTTTCATGCTATGCTTCCTCCCTTCGCAGTAAAAATTGCTGCAACGGATAGGCAATTGCTGCAATCAACAGGAACATAATCACATTTCCTGCTGTTGACAATCCATAATAACCGGCCGCATACTGTTTATATACAACGGATGCCAGAACATCCGTCGCAAAACCGGGGCCGCCCCCTGTCATTGCCCAAATCAAATCAAAACATCGGAGTCCGCCAATCAGTGAGAGAATAATAACCGAGTTCATGGCCGGACGTACCAGGGGGATGGTAATGTTTCGAAGCTGCTGCCAGCCATTTGCTCCATCGATGGATGCGGCTTCATAATATACCCGGTCAATAGACTGCACACCGGCAATATAGATCACAGTTGCAACTCCGACCCCCTTCCATACATCGGTAAAAATCACACTATAAAGTGCCAGACTGCTGTTGCCCAGCCAGTCAATCCGGCCAATACCAAATACACTAAGCACCTGATTGAGCAGGCCTTTGGTGGGATGCATAAGGGCTGCAAACGTAATTCCCACGGCAATCGTGCTGACCAGATTCGGAAAGAATACAATCGAACGCAGCAAGTTCCTGGACTTTATCTCACTGGTCAGAAATATGGCAATAAAGAATGCCAATATCACCTTCAGTCCGCATGTCAGAAAAGCATAAATTAAGGTATGCCCCAGACTGGTACTAAGAGAACGCTCTGAAAAAAACATTTTAAAATTATCCAGGCCGACAAACGTATAGCTTTTAAAATCCCACACCGTTAAACTATAAAACAATGATGTTACCAACGGAATCAAAAAGAAAATACTGAATATCAGCATAGCCGGCACAACAAACCACATGGTATAAATTTTATTTTTATTCATCCTTCCAGACTCTCCTTCCGCCGCTGTTACCAGTCCAGTCCCAGCTGAACTGCCTGTTTTTTGCAATCCTCATCGTAAGCAGAAGCTGCCTGCCCGGCGGTTGTCTGACCAGAACCTGCTTCCTGACAGATCGCCGGGCAGTTGGAACCTTTTACAGAAGTCTGAAATTCAATTGCAACACTGGTTTTTTCATCATCGAAAAATCGTTGCATATCATCCTTAACGGCTGGATATGCGTCCGCCGGTAAATTATATCCCTGAATACAGTAAGGACCATCCGGCTTTAACACTTGTGCATACGCATCAAGCCCTTCCTCTGAAATGTAGAGCTTCATAAAAGCAAGTACGGCATCCAGATTCTCAGAGTTTTTATTGATATAATAAGAACTTGGCATCCAGACCGTTAAACCGGCGTCATCTGCATCTTCACCAGGAACCCCAAATACGCCGATATTCTCCATTGCTTCCGGATACAGGGCATAAATATTGGAAAGTGCCTGGGTCAGAATTGCCCAGTGTGTGCCCTCTCCATTGGCAATCATATCACAGCCGTCGTCATAAGTAGCCGCAAGATAATCCTCATTGTAGTACGGGCGGACATCCAGTAGTTTCTGAAAGCTCTTTACCCCGGCATCCGTGTTTGCATATTTGGTTGTACCAGCCTCAAATTCCCTGGCAAAATCAGGTTCCGCTGCAAGAATGTTATAGTGGTCTCCCAGGAAGATAACCTGTGATGTCCAGCTGTCTCCAAATGTACCGATCACGGCTGTTCTCCCTGCTGCCTTCAATTGTTCACAGTTAGACAGAAACTCTGCCCAGGTCTTTGGCACTTCCAATTCCAGCGCTTCATAATCCGGCTTGTAGTACAGAAACGCACCGGCCTGGGTGGAGGCAGCTGGAATTCCATAGGTAACGCCATCGACAGTGACTGTTTCCTTATAAGTCTCATCGTAGGTCTGAATAAAGTCTTCGTTGTTTAATCCATAGAAATACTCGGCCGGATTTAAAGCATTCAACAAGGAACCGGAATTATACAGCATAATGTCAGCCATATCACCAGAGGCAAGCCGGGTCTTTACGATGTTGTCACCATCTGCACCGCCAACTCGCTGTTCAATCTCCACATTCATACCATACTTTTCTTCTGCTAATGCAATGACGGCATTGATTCCTTCATCGGCAAAATCCGTATCCTTAAAAAAAGTAATGGTAACCCCCTCGAATTCTTTCGCCTCTCCGGAAGTTCCAGTCGTTTCGGAATTACCTGCCGCTGCCGTTTGAGACCCGGTTGTGCTGCTTCCAGAACTGCATCCTGCAAGTGTTCCGACGGTCATTGCTCCCACAAGAAACATTGCCATAATCCTTTTTAATTTCATATTTTCCTCCATTCTGCCGCTTCCGCGACGTATCAACTGCAATCATTTTAGCAGTAAACACGTTTTTGGAACATAGAAATACCAGCACTTAGTATGGAAAAATCAGCAATTTTTTCTGTATTTAATTACATACCGCCCGGAACCGGTTTCTGCCGAATACCCATTCTCGCATTTCCGGAATGAAAGCCCATCACTCTCCAGTATTTCTCTGCATGGCTCCGTATAAATTGTCGCCGTTGTATTGACCGGAACTTCAAACTCCAGTCTGATGATATCGTCTTCCATCGACCAATGGGATATAATTTGTCCATATATGGCTTCAAACGTTCCCCAGGCATAACGAAACCCGCCGCCGGTCTGCGGCTGAAAAATAATATGCTTATATCCGGGCTCTTCATCATCAATTTCAATTCCGGCACACACCCGATACAGCCATTCACCCACCGCCCCATACGCATAATGATTAAATGAGTTCATATCTGCACTCCACATACTGCCATCCGGTTTGATTCCGTCCCAATGTTCCCAGATTGTTGTTGCTCCCATCTTCACCTGATAAAGCCAGGAAGGGAAATCATCCTTTAGCAGCAAATCATAGGCTTCCTTTGTACAGCCATTTTCACTTAACGCATGACAGAAGTAAGGGGTTCCGACAAAGCCGGTCACCAGATGGCCGTTTTCTTTTTTAAGCTGCCGCTTCAGTCCGTCTACGACATTGGGTATCAATGACTTGGGTACCAGATTAAAGTATAGGGTAATGATGTGTGCGGTCTGCGTCTGTACCGTTAACGCTCCATCTGCTGCAAAGAAGGTCCGCTGATATTTTGCCACAATCTTATGATGCAGATCCAGGTAAAAATCTGCATCATTCGTTCTTTCCAGAACCTTGCATGCTTTCGCAAATAATCCGGTCGTGTAGGCAAAATATGCCGTACCGGTCAAATCATTCGGCGTTGCCCCAAAATAACTGCCTTCTTCTGCATCTAATGCCACCCAGTCACCAAACTGCAGTTTATAATTCCAGATATAATCTTCCGCATGTGTACGCATAAAATCCACCCAATTCTTCATGCTTGCATACTGCTTTTCTAAAATTGCCTGATCGCCATAAACCTGATATAAAACCCAGGGCATGATAACTGCCGCATCTGCCCAGGCCGCTGCAGAATGGGTGCCCCTTGACAACAGCCAGTCATTTTCCGTCTCCGGCTGCCCGGTAAGCAGGTCCGGAACCACATGCGGCACACCACCCTCAGGTGTTTGATCCACCTCAACATCACGCAGCCATTTTTTATAAAAATGATATGTATTCATTAAATAAGAGGCCGTCCGGCAAAAAATCTGGGCATCACCGGTCCATCCCAGACGTTCATTCCGCTGCGGACAATCGGTGGGAACATCAACAAAGTTCCCTTTCATGCCCCAGAGAATATTATGCTGCAGTTGATTTACCAGCGGGTTGGAGCACTCAAACATACCGGTATTCCCCATCTCCGAATGCGCGGCATAGGCAACAAAGTTTTCCGGCTTTGCTTCTCCCGGATATTTACTGATTTTTGCATATTGAAAGCCTTGAAATGTAAAACTCGGATAATACTCAACCTCTTTTTCTTCTGCAAAAATATAATGGAGCTGCTGCTTTGCCCCCCGCAGATTATCCAGATAAACATTTCCGGCAGCGTCCAGAACCTCAAAGCAATGGAGCATAATTTCATCTCCGGCCCGACCCCAAGCCTTAACATGAATCCACCCGGTCAGATTCTGCCCAAAATCAATTACCAGATCACCTTCCGGTGTATTAAAAATCCGCCTGGCCGGTACCGGCTCAATTTCCTTTACCGTTGCTGTTCCCTGTGCTTCCAGAACACTCATGTCATAGGGTATTACTTCTACAGTTCGCCATGGGCTGTCATCCAGCCCGGCCTGACACCAGCCGGTTATTTCCTGATTGGCATCATAGGTTTCACCATCATAAATCTCAGCAAACAGAATGGGGGCGTCATTCCCTTTCCAGGTTTCATCTGTGACAATCCATTGGGAACTGCCATCGGTATACCGAATAAGCAGCTGTTGGATAAATGCACTGCGTGAACCATAGTTATTATATTTCCCCAGAAAGCCCATCTTGCCTTTATACCACCCGGCCCCGATCATGGCTCCGATCACATTATCACCAGTCCTTAGCAGCCCGGTCACTTCATAGGTCTGATACACAAGATGCTTCCGATAAGAGGTAAACCCTGGTGTGAGTTCATCCCTGCCAACTCTTTCGCCATTGATATAAAGTTCATAGAGCCCCAGTGCAGTCGAGACAATATAAGCCTCTTTCATCGGTTTCTTTAAGACAATTTGCTTTCTGACATAGGTCCCTTTTGAATTTCTTGCATCCATGTCGCTGTCTGCGGAAATAAAATCAGCACTCCACTCATTCCGGCACAGTGACGTGACAAAGTATACCGGCTGGCTCCAGCCGCTCGTCTGCCCATCCTCCATCGTAACACTTACATGAACAAAATACTTTGTCAAGGATGTCAGTTCCATCTCCGGCCGTATGTGTGCCGACTGATCACTCATTACCACCCCGCTGTCATAACACAATTCCAGAAATTCGTTATCCGTGGCAATTTGCAGTTGATAGTTTTGCTGTCTTTCATTCCTGCCATCACCCTTAATAACCCAGCCAATCTGGGGAATTTCGCTGACACCGGTAAGCTCTGTTACATAATCCATGGTTACTTTACTTATTCGTATCATTGCCTTCTCCTATCTCCATATTTAAATATGATATTACCTGTATCATACTCAAAAACAGTAAATAGAGCCATTGTTAAATTTAATCGATTTGACTATCATTTTTTCATGTGTTATATTAACTTAAAATAGCCGGAAAATATGGCGATATCACGGAGGGCTGTTAATGAATATAAGCATGATTTTCGACCACCTGAATCAAATGAATGAAGAAGAACTATTTTATAAGCAATATTACCATAGTCGCCAGTCGCCTGACATCCTGGCACAATTCCTGGCAAGCCTTGACCCTATCGAACTGGATGCCCGGGGATTGATTGTTCCGGATGTGATTCCGGAGCGGATACCGCAGGCAATGTCAGATGACCAGTATTTTAACATCAATGAAACTACGAGTGTTTACTTAAGTAAGCATAGTCGCTATACCCCTGTTTTTGAACATACTCATATATTCTTTGAAATTATTTATGTACTCTCGGGTACATGCACGCACCATATCTTTCATCAGAATATGGTGCTAAAGGAAGGTGACCTGTGTCTGGTTTCCCCTTCGGTGCAGCATTCCCTGCAGGTCAATGATGACCATAGTATTATTATCAATATCCTGATGCGTCGCAGCACAATTGAGGATATCTTTTTTAATGTGCTTCGGGATAACAGTATTATCTCCGAATTTTTCTTAAGCAGCATATACATTAAAAACCATGCCGCCTATCTCCTGTTTCACACCCAGGAAGACCTGGAAATCAGGAACTTAATTCTGGAAATGTTTTTAGAGCAGTATCTGAATCATGAATACTCCGATCGAATCATCAGCAGCATGCTCATCATCTTTTTCAGCAAACTGGTCCGCAAGCATAAACACACAGTAGAATCACCGACGACAGCCAATCACCATGACACCTCATTACTGGCATACATATCTGAGCATTATGCTGCCATTACACTGTCCCAGCTTGCAAAGCATTTGAACTTTTCTGTTCCCTACTGCTCTGCTTACGTTAAAAAAAATACCGGATATTCCTTTTTACAGTTGGTCAGAAAGATTCGTTTTCAACATGCTGAAATGCTGCTGACTTCCACCAATATCAGTATTCATTGTATCAGCCTGCGTCTTGGATATGAGAACCCGGAAAATTTTATGCGGGCATTCAAAAAGGAATACGGTATGACTCCCAGTAGTTACCGGAACCATACGCATTAAGTCACTGCCTTAACCCGGCTGCTTTCCTTTACCGAACTGTCATATGGATCAGCAATGATAACATCGCCCGGCATAAGTCCCGACCTGATTTCTACTCTGCCGCCGCTCTTTTTTCCGGTTTCCACCGGGCAAAGAACCGCTTTCCCCCGCTCCACCTTATACACCGCGCTGCCGCCGGCCACCGGCACCAGCGCACTGGCGGAAACCGTCAGTACCTGACTGGCAGCGGTTATCGTAAAGGTGATATCCGCCTGATAACCGGCCCCGATTCCGGCTGGGATGGCGGCCGGGATAAGTTCCACCGTACTGCGGTTTTCTTCCATTCCAATCGTGGATATTGTCTGCCTGGCAATCTGCGAAATAAAAGTGACCTCTGCCTCCACCTGACTTTGATCGGCATATTTACAGATGACCTTCTGCCCCGATTCCAGCTGCATGGCATCTTCCGTCAGCAATGATACTTCCAGGTGTAAATCAGCCGGGCGATAAATCTTGGCAACTGACTGATTTTCTGTCACATAATCGCCTGTTTCGGTATATAGCTCCCACAAAACGCCGTCGTAAGGCATAACCGTGGCCCCGGAGGTTATGCTTTCTTCCATTGCCGTCAACTGCTTCTCATAAGAAGCAATCATATCCCGGTAATAAGCGCGGTTGCTTTCTGCGTTCACGGATTGGGCTTGCAAATATAGCTGTTTCGCCAGATTCATCTGTGTTTCCAGGGTACTTACTTCCATTGCCGAAACAAATTCTCCCAGTGCCCGGGCATTGTTGTAGTTCTTAACTGCCAGGTCGTATTCGCTTTTAGCTGCGGCCTCGGCAGATATCGCGGTTCCATTTGGCCCAAACAAGAGCTCGTATTCCTGCCGGGCAGTAGCAAGCTGCTGGCGGTATTGCTCTTTTTGAAGTTCCAGGCTGCTGGCGGAAGTGGTGCCTACTGATATAAGCGTATCGCCCCTTTGCAGCGCGACGCCCGGCTGGTATGGGACTTCGGTGACCTGGCCGGATACGGCGGTACTAAGAATCTGACTGTGCCTGGGCAGAACGGTTCCGGAAGCGGTGAAACTGCTTTGTAAATCGCTGACCATAACGGTTTCTGCTTCCACGGTTATCGGCTGCATTGCATAATATCCGTAAGCTGCCGCCGCGAAAATCAGGATAACCGCTGCTAACATCCATTTTACTTTCTTTTTCATCTTCTTCACCTCACGTCTCTACTCCCGCTCCCGCAACAGATCTACCGGGGATATACGTTTTATTTTTCTAAGCATCATCTGAGAACTGAATATTACGGACAGAAACGTCAGTCCCACCGCCAGCAGCAATGTTCTCGGTTCAATAAAATTGGGGATGGAGTACAATTCACTGGACATGGTTTCGGACATCAGGTAACTGATTCCCCGCGCCATCGGGAGACCTAAGATGATGCCGCCGCAGGCCAGAATCCATTGGCCTACGGATATTACATCCAGACATTGTTTACTTTTTAACCCCAGTACCATCAAGGTGGAAATCTCACGTTTCAGTTCTTCAAAGCTGATCAGGGAGCTGATATAGATTACGACAAAACCAATCAATACTCCCAGCATCGACATCATTGACATGATCCCACTCATGCTCCCCACCATTGTACGGTATTTAGCCAGTCGGCCCTGGCGGCTTTCGACCAGGGATACGGCAGTGGCATCATCTAAACGGTTCAGTATTTCTGCCCTGACATAATCCGGTGCTTTCAGCAGCACCGAAGTATACACCTGCCGATATTCACTGATCTGACCGGCTCCATAGTGCGACATATAAGCAGTGCTGCCCATATACTGGGCGACAATATCCGTGACCAGAACCGTACTGATTCGCTCCTGGGGATAAGAAACTTTGACCGTAATGCTGCTTCCCGGATGCACTCCCAGAACGTCGGCCATATGCCTGGATAAGATGATTCCCTCATGTTCTACATGCGCCCTGCTGCCGTCTTCCCGGAACAGCCGCAGCAATACCGAGTCCTCTTCAAGCGCCTGGATGGTGCTGTCCAATGTTCCGGCCGGGCCTTTCAACTCTGCTGACAGATCCAGCACACCTTCCGCATACTGCACCTCACTGTGACGCACCGCTTCCAGCGCATCCCGGGCCGCTACCGGCTGGTTAAACTGAACCATCATGTCCTGTCTTTGATTTTTCTCCCAACTGTCAAAAATAAATACATCAAACATATTGTTCAGCGAAACCAGAGCCGCTGTAATCATGTAGGCAAAGGCAATTCCGGTCAGCGAAATGACCGCTCTGCGTTTATTTCTGGTAAGGCTGCGCAAAGCCATCATTCCCGGCACGGTAAACAGCGATAC
>Ga0153952_1000657_pt1 | contig 12224 bp, 13 predicted proteins | sample TSNJ036MetaG_FD_104746 | JGI IMG/M metagenome (GOLD analysis project Ga0153952, IMG submission 104746) | Attine ant fungus gardens microbial communities from New Jersey, USA - TSNJ036 MetaG | ecosystem: Host-associated > Fungi > Mycelium > Unclassified | place: USA: New Jersey, Wharton State... | reverse complement strand
CTTTGACTACACCTATGTCGGCAATGTCGCCAAAGCCCACCTGCTCGCCGCTGATAAGCTGGATCTTCCCCCTCCTGGTGTGGCCCTCTCTGAAATGGAAGAAACTCCCTTCCTACCTGAAGATGTACCTCCCTTCACTGAAGCCGAAAAAAAACTCATTCGTACGCCGTTGTCCAATGTAAACACGAGATCAAGAGATCATAGAGTTCCAACTAGTCAAGCCCGTCCGCTCGGGCCTTGCGTGGAGCCGCCGTGCAATGCCAAGGAAATTGAAAGTGCTTTCAACGATTCCAGTTCCACTCCTTCAAATCGTCCTACCTATCGTAATCGATATGATCAATTCGCCGACGCTTCTATTATTAAAGCTAAACTTCGCGATCTTGACACCAATCCTCTCCAAGTTGCGGGCCAGGCCTTTTTCATCACCAACGGCCAACCATGTTACTTTTGGGACGTCGCTCGGATGTTCTGGATTCAATTGGATAGTCGTTTTCCCGGGCACAGGAACTCGACAACCATTTTTCGTATGCCGAGAACAGTTGCTTTGGCGGCAGCAACAGTAGCAGAGTGGTTCGGGATAATCAGCGGCAAGGTGCCTGCCATGAGAAAATTACAGGTCGCCGTATGTAGCACAGCTCGGTGGTACAACATTGAGAAAGCAAGGCGTGTGCTTGGTTACGAACCGGATGTGGGCATGGAGGAAGGGATCAAGCTCTCGGTTGAGGTATGGCCTGTAATTTCCAGTCGTTATGATGCTCATATTTCCTCTAGTCGTGGTACCAGGAGTATAGGAAGGGTAATCACAGATAAAAGCATTAATCTAATATATTACAAACTCTTATAGTGACACGTTAGAGTAGGCCCCACATTGCCTCCTACATCTTTTGTTGTGATTTGAACAACAAACTGTGACTGATATATACACCTATTAATATCCCGAAACACATTCCAAGAAATCAAAGTAGGGGCATTCATTCATCCAATCCACCACGCACCTTCAAGGACAGAAACCCCCACTGAATGCTCAACATGGATGAAAATGCTACCTGGTTCCCAATCCAAACGCACTCTTATATCCTCTCATTCCAGTTCTCTCGATGGTATCCTCTGTTTGTGAAACAGACTATCAAGAGCACAATTATCCGGCCCCTTCCCACAGGCTTTCAGGAATACCTTACCTCAGATGGCATTTTCGTGCCAGAGGGCTCCGAAGACCAGTCAGCTTTCTTGATTTTTTGGTTCAATTGTAAATAAATGACGTCTACTGTTTCGTGCGCTCCTCAACTATACAGCCCACCCGATGGTCTGACATTCGCTGGCTCATCAGAAGACGAAGGAAATGATGAAACATGCAAGACACGAATCACCTACTCGGATGCAAACTCGGATTTTCGAGTGAAGCACTGGTCGTTTCCCAAGCTCGACGACGAGATACGGCAGTGTATAGAGGAGTACGGAGGTGTCTTCCCCAAACTCAATTTTTCCTCTCCCAAGGTGAATTGCTGTGTTCCCTTTTTTCGAAATCATTTTTTTGATCCTTGTGTATCTCCCTACGTTTATTAGGACGCATATTGGGTTCTCTTTAATGCGAATCCACTTCGATGTACTTCCCCTTCGGACGTTTATATTCTCCTCAAATCTTCAGATTTTGTCACACATGACACAGACGCTATTAATGTCTTTAGTGGCTGCGTCGATATCGAACCGGGAGAAGAGGAACCTAATTACGAGCTTGAACTCGTTCTACGGAAGTGGTATAATATCGGACGAAATCGCGAAGTTCGATGTTTCGTTCGAAATCAACAATTAATAGGTGAGTCATCTTCTCCTGTATATAGCGCATTCCTATGAAGACGCTCTTTTCATTTCCCCCCTCGCTCCCCATACACACACCCTCCTGCCATTTGTGATTGATATCATTCCAATGTGGCGAGTGGCGTTCAGCATGGCAAACCCCTCACCCTTACTCAACGATCGACTGATATTGACGGATCATGTTTTCTTTCATCTGCGCAGGTATCTCACAACGCGATTTCAATCATTACGAATTTTTCATGGAAAAATCAACACGAGACAAAATCTCCCATTCAGTGACAAAGTTCTGGGAAGAAGAGATCAAAGACACATGGCCTGGGAATGATTGTATGTCAAGCCTCGTTTCAGTCTTTATCCATTTTTTCACAGGCCCCTTTGATCAATCTCTAGACATTTTTGACTTTCTGTTGACGCGGGATCTATCAAGAGGTCACATCATTGACTTCAATCCGTACTCACCGCGCACAGACGCTCTTCTTTTCTCCTATCAGGAGCTGCATACTCTCTCACAAAATCCGCCGCCCGAAATTGAATTCAGAGTCATATCATCGCCCGACCACCCTGCTGCCATCTCAAACATTCCTGTCTTTCAACACAACATGGTGCCCTTGGAAGCCCTTTCCCTGAGTTCTGGGAGAACTCCTGATGAATTTGCAGAGGCATTGAAGGAATGTATACAGGAAAGTATGCAAAATGGCCAGTGATGAGAAGCTCGAAACGGCGTACGCCACACCTAACTTCTGACGCACTTCTAATACATACACAATATTCAATATTAAGTAGGTTACTATGTAATCTATGTGCTCTATTTGTTCTCAAGTTCGATGCCTGAGTCACTGGTGGTATTGTCGATAAAGATAGGTCGCAACTTTGCTAATCCAAACGCATTCTTGAAGAAAACGACGTCACCCTCATCTTCAACAAACTAAAGAGTGTTATGAGTACAATTTCAAAAACATGAATTAAGACACAATCACCTTGCACTCCTTAAAGACTCGGATGGCTTCAGCCCAACAACCGGGGGCACCCTCAAGCTGAATATTACGACTTGCGAGAAATTCCTTCAAAGCTGCACTAGCCTCCCAACTAGATATAGACATTAATTCTGGCTGAAAAACCGTTGATCAAAATAGCATACGCATTGTAGTGAGGAATTTTGCTGCAAATGTGGTGGGAGACGTGGGTCTCAGAAATGCTATTGGTAGCGTGAGCACCGATCCAACCCATAATTTTGCCGCAGTTGCCGAGGAGGCTACGGTCAAGAGTTGCAAGAGCACCACGGGGAAAAGTGAATGCAGGAGCACGATAATGTGGGAGAAGAGGGTCAGTGTGCTGAAGGAAAGTGATTAAGACAAGCCAATGATTGGCCCTGTTTCGACATCAGTTGAATCATTTGCAAAAAGAATTTAGTTTTATACCAGAGGTAGGGAACAATATAGAGAGTAAGGACTTCCCAGAAACCACGCTGGGAAGCCCAAGCAGTGAGTCCACCAATCCAGATGGCAATACCAATGTTAGACCACACAATTTGCCAAAATTGGTGAGGCTTGAACATGACGGCATTCGGGTCGAAATCTATGATCGCAGCTGACATCTATCTCGGATAGATTACGAACACCAACCACTCACGATTAGTTCCTTTGGGGTAATGAGACTGACCAGAGGCATTCTTAATGAGGTAGGCAGGCCAACCAGCAAGCTAAAGTTTGCTTCATCAGCACATGAATGAGTCAAATCACGATGACGGTTGGACCCACAAAGTACAAAGCAGAATTCAAGACAGCACCAATAGGAGAATCACCAAGCGCTTCCCAGAGCTCCTTCATGACTTCCCCTGTGACATGAGAACCAAGGGGATCCTCCTTGGAAGGGTCAAGGGGCGAGAGACCACGTTCAGAACGGGTATGAGGAACGAAAACCTGGTCATTGGTCATATGTCCAGTCATAGCATGGTGTTGACCATGAGTAATGCGCCAGGCGTGGAACGGAACGCCCAGACTGGATATTCATATGACGTGTCAGTTATGGCAAAATAGTTTACGCCAAATCAGAGGAACTCACGCCGAATGAATAAACCAACCGACAAGGTTATTTATAATTTTGGATTCTGAGAAGGCTTGGTGACCACACTCATGGCCAATGACCCAAAGACCAGTTGCGAAAAGACCAGCCCAGAAACCGTAGAGTGACCAGAGTGCGAAACGGGCAACGCGATAGGCAAAGGGATGGTATAGTTCAATGACAGTGGGATTGATAAAAGTGTCAAGGAAGGTTGCGGCCTTGTAAATGCACCCAATTACAAAGATGTCCCAAACGCTGTTTCGCCCCTAAACAAGGTGCTCTGCCTTGAGAAGCGTCATGACTCACACATAGGAAGAAGATCTAAGCGTAGAACGCTTGAAGCAGTGGGGCCTATACAAGGTCAGGTCTCAAAAGGATATTGTATGAACCAAGCGCTCACGGAATGACGTCCAAGAGCTCCTTGATGGTAATATTGGGGACAACGTAGTCACCCTGGTCGACAGTAAGGCCGTCGGATTTTTGTTTTGGGGACATCGTGTAAGTCGTCGTCTAAAAAGTAAGACGACTTGGAAGCGACGTAAATTTATGGGGCCAGAACACCCTCGGCTAATGCCGTAAATTTTTTCATGGGGCACACTGAAGAGATAGGCAGAGTGTGACAGTGTGACAAGTCTATCAGAGGTTATGAGAATATGCGCCGTAACAACTTCCAAACCCGGTTTAGACATTTGGTTGTCCTCTGACACTTACACGGTGCCGGCCACGTGATGCTGTCCACTGATCTAAATCTGGATGTCACAATGTCACAAAATTCCGGGGTCCTACCTCATCTAAGGGTTGAAGTCTAGGGCCCCGGAACCGTGTGTCATTGTGACATCCAGATTTAGTGGACAGTGGACAGCATCACGTGGCCGGCGAGTGGACAGCTGATTGTCCGCCGTGTTATAACTTGATGTTGGAATGCTTCTTTGGAAACGGCCAATAGAAGACATCTTTCTTTTGATTAGGAACAAATATGAGATGCTTGGTAGAACACCAGATATCCAGCGCAATTAGTGACTTGGGTATACGCCTTATATCCATGATCTTTGATTCCTTGGAAAAAAATCAAATTCGAGAACCCCCCATTTTCTCAAAGAATGATCTACATTGAGGTGTCATAGACACGAATTTCAATAGGGATACTTTCTATTAGATTGGCAAACTCGCAACGACGCTATCTTTCTGTGCTAAGTCTTTTTCGGACACATCCTTATTGTTCTCACTGGGTCATGTAGTAAATCTATCTACATTCTCTATTTGTTACTAGTCTCTCATATATAAAATACTGTCTAGCACAATGTATACTTCAGCTTTCATGTCACTTCGAGTGCTGAAGTTATCCTTACACTTTCTAGCAAAGGACACCTTCCCAAAATTTCGTTCTTTATCCTATTGTATCCTGATGATATCAATGGACATATACAGAGAAATTTATCTTTTGGCGTTGTTGTTGAACTTGAAGAGCAGCATAGTACAGCTTGCGATCGCATATGTCCCACAATGATGATGTCATGTCTGGGAACTGTAACCGATTACATAGATGATATTGATGATATAGCATAATATAGCTACAATAGTATGGTGTCCAATTATGATATGTCCTGATATTGCATATCAGGCCTTCTACAAGAAACTAACGAAAGGTGGGGTTCACACAACCGACAGGCATGATGTATGATAGGACCGGTTGGCATGCCCTATGCCATACCCCCTTATTCGGCGATCATGGGGTAAGAATTCTACATGACAGCTGTTCACTTCCTTGATTCCAACATGTACACAAATGGATCAAGCTTTTAGCCTCTCGGCAAGACCTTCCAGGAAAGCAAACCCATCCTGTGACAAACGTTCACTCATCAGTCTAGGTTACAAGATACTATCGCGTCAGATTACCTTGCTCACCGTTCGCCCAGTGCTACGGTTTGTTACTCGCGCAAAGTCGGCTACCATTGTCGCAAGCTCTGAATTGTCGCGCGCCTTCCCGACCTCCCTCCTCAGACGAGCTACAACGCCTAGTTTAAATCGCGACGGCTGCTTTTCCTCCTCTGGTATTGGCTCGCTGAAGGATTTGGTATTGGACGTCCTAATAGAAAACCACCATTGTTGTCTCAAGATCACTTCAGGTGATCAAGGATACTCACTTTTCGGGTTGAGTTAAATCCGAAGGATCGCTCAACTGCTTGTATAACATGTCGAGAAATTGGAAGGCCGGACGTGTCAACGTACGCCCACTATTAGAAAGCATAACCTGTATAAACTCGAGCACAAGCTTCGAAAGTTCTACATCTGTCGTAGCAGAAGATGCCTCCTTTGCTAGCAGCTCTAATTGACGTGCCTTCTGTACAGCATATCGAGGAGGGAGTGCAGACCTGGGTTCTGGCACGATATCACTAATCTCGATCACTTCATTTGATCCCAGTTTCGTCCGCTTGTTTTGTTGGGAATCTCGAGTAACCGCATCTATTATATTGGTATGGTTCACAAGGACAGGACGAGTGCCGAGGTTCAGTTTGGCAAGACCACCGAGGATACCGACCATATCTGTACTATTTGGAGAAATTATGTGGCGGGTATTGGCGGTCTTATATTTGACGACCTGAGGAAGGAAGACTCCAGCACAACGTGGAACTAAAAGAAGACAAGCTCACTGGTTGGGGTGGCGGCCATATGAAGTCATCCTTATCCGAGTACCCTTCGTCAATAGCGAATTTCTTAAACTTTTTGATCCAAAATTGGTAGTCCGGGGCTTGTTCAAACTTCAATCTGCGAGTATACCGAAGAAACTCCTCAAACACTGGTGGAAGGCCTTTACACAGGTCCTCCGGAAGGGCATTACGCTTCTCACGGATCAGTAAGTTATGAGCTTCGCTTGTTTTTGGGACACCCTTGCGTGTCCACAGAAGACCACGAGGTGTGAGAAGATGGATCAGCATAAGTGCTACCGCCTCAAGGTCATCTCGGCGAGAAGGTACTACAGAGATCTACTCTGAGTCGCTCTACATGAGCCCACGAAAGAGACGCACCCTTGCCACGGCAGTGGACATTGACGGAGCTAAACATGGCGTCAGAACAGGAGCAATTCATTGGTAGATGGGATAACATACCTGAACCAGTAATTGCCAATGAAGTCCCTTTTAACAGTGCTGTAGGGTATATGGCGCCTTGAATATGGATCGATATAACGCTTCGAGAATCCAAAATCGATCATGTATATGACTTTTTCATTAGGTGGTGATCCAAGAACACAGTTACCAAGCTGGATATCTCGGTGCAAAACACCACGTCCATGCATGAACTCGAGTCGCTCGATCTGATGCCAGAACAACGTTCAGCCAACTCAGTCAATTTGGTGTCTACGCACCACTTGCATAGCAATACAGCAGACACTTCCGGTGTTCATGACCTCCCTGTTGTTCTTTTTATGAATACTATCCAAGCTTTGACCGAGGAGATCGATAGCAAGATAATCCCACTCTCCTACAACACCAGCATCCCAAAGTCGCGGCATGCCTTTTCCGCCTTGGATCAGTGGGTACAGGTACCGTTCAAAACGATTTGTTGGACATTGGTGGTGTACCCACTGCATTTTAAGTGCCACAACCTGACCATGGTGGATATTTTGAGCACGGAAGATTGAGCCTTTCATTGTCATGAATCAGCTCCATGTCCAATCATCCACAGTAAAGCTAAGAGGGACCTGAATAGCCTGATCCCAGGGTCTCATTCAGCCACCAGTTTTGAACTGCCGCAGGATAACGAGGTGGTTTGCGATCGCTCCCCTCAGTGGAATACGACGTCGTTGCGTCATCAGACGACTGGGAATGTAAGGAAGGCTCTGATTCTGATTCTGATATGGACATGATGGTGAGGTGGAATGATGTAGTGAAGCGATATTAACAGAATCCTGCAAATTCAAGTGTTAGACTGGTGGTACAGACATAGGGGCGAGAATACTTTTAAGTGGTTTAAATCATTATAGGTGGAATATCACGTGCTCATACATCAGAAATAACCAAGGTTCCTGGACGTGGGCTTCAGAAATCAGGTGCACTTGATAAACTATTCTATCCCACAAGATTACAGCAGTAGGCTATTCATCTTTGTTGTGGGTCCAAGGAACTTGTTTTAAGAGAAAAACTCTCATTTTTGGCTGACTTGAAACGCACTCAAGGATTAGATTGAATGTATCAATGCTTCTGAGGAGAAACCAGATCTTTCAAGTTGGAATTTTGGTCAACACATCAGTACAACTTTCAAGGTGTGATGCTCGATGAAGAGAGAATTCTTGGTTCAGGGATGCGTATATCTTTCATGGGACATGCGTGGACTCGTTTCAAGCCTTTTTGCATTGTTATCTGCCCAATGACCATGACATTGATTCATTTGACGCTCCTTGTTCTGACTACGTTACTCCCACCCCCTTTTACATGATTTCATTTTTTTCATGCGCAGACCGTTACGTTTTCCTCCAATGACAATAATACCCGGAGTGGGTGGTTATGCCTTTTGGAAGGATTCTTGCGATTTCATACTCTATCGTCATCGTTTGTTCCGCCCTCCCGTGCTTTTTTTTATTCTTAGCCCCTGGGAGTGTGGTGGGAATGGGTCCGGTAATTTATTATCTGCATGCATGAATTGGATCAGATATGTGTGTGTGTGCCTTTTTTGGTTTGTTCTTTGGGAGTGTTGTGTTCTGGTGAGTCAGTGTTTTGGGTTATACTGTCTCTCTCTCCTGCTTTTTTTCTTGATTTTGATGACAATGATTTTTTTTTTTGTTTACTATTATAAACCCTTTCTTGTAAATTTTGGAATAGGAGGAACAATATACCAGGTTCATTGGTGTGATAACGAATTGATGAAGTTTTCGTGATAATAAATAAGGAGTCAATGATGAGAAAGGGGCAAAGGAAAATCCTGGGCAAAACTTGATGTTTATTTATTTATTAATTATATGATTAATTCAGGGTGATAAAAGGATTTTTTTTGTTTTATAGAGAAAAAAAGAGGATGCTTTTTAAATAGGACAGTAATGATTCAAGTACTCAAATGGGATCCCACACGGTCTACAACTGGCCATGACCTCTGTAAGCTATCCGTAAAGCTAGCCCAAGGATGCTTTGAGGATCACATTTCATCGCGTCGTGGATCTCGAATCAGCTGCGATTTTATAGCGGTGGAAGGAGCAAATCGATCACAGAACTGCATCTATCAAATTTTGAGGACTTAAGCGTTCGCAGGCACTGCAACAAGATTAATACGAAGACCACCATCAATAAGACCTTTGAGGGCGTCCGTTTGATGTTGCTTAAGACGGAGGGAACCCTCCCAAGTAAAAATTTCCAATAATGCACAAGTGTTATCGTGTCCCAACACCTGTATGACACCACTTTCACCATCATCCTCCAAGGGAAATCTTCTTGATCGCAGGCAGTTGTACACGGCCTTGAATATCTCTGCTCTACCGAGCCATGCATATGGCACTCCATGCATTCCGATGTAGATAGTTTGCAATCGAGGAAGAAAACACTTGGCGTGTCGTTGATCAATGGTCAATGCTTCGAGCCAAGAAACGGCTCTGTAAAAGTGATCGACTCCAATGTACAGTCGTTGCAATAAGCTCAAATCTGCTCGGGAAAAGACCTCATTAAAACATGAGTATGACGATGAAGGGATATCCCAGTCAAGAGCAGTAATGCGGCTCAGCGATAGTATGAATTCGTTTACCAATGCGCTGTCGATAGGTTTTGTCGATATGCTGTCGATAGATTCTGTCGATACGCTGTCAATAGATTCTGTCGATACGCTGTCGATAGTTCTGTCGACCAAAACGGACGTAGTCTGGCACTAGGAATTCCCCAGGAGAGCTTCTCAAGGTTGGGAAATCGAATCGAGAACAAAAATCGATTCCAATCCTCATCGAGGCCTCCCCAATGAAAAATTCGGAGATTTGGGCAAATTTTCGGTGTGCGAGATGGGCTAAATATAACCTTGGGCGGAAAGATGGTGTGAGTATTGACTGCTGGAATGAGACAGTGAAACTCGATAAGATTAGGGCAGTGGAAGAGGAGATAGAGACATTGGTCAATAGGGTTATTCCGTAAACGGAGGACAGTAAGTTGATGCATCGGTGCACACCACGCGAGATTATCCCATTTTTTTCTGCAGTAGTGGAGGGAATCAACTCCAGGTATCTGAAGCATCAAACCAGGAAACGTCCTGTAATTCGGTGTACGCACCCACAACTCTGTGAGGTTTGGCCACTCTGTGGGCTGGAAGAAATAAGGTGCCAATTGATCCCATTCACGGTGCATGGAGTCATCATTAGATAGTTGAATTCTGAGGGCTCGAATCTGCGCACGGTGACGTTGAAAAATGAGTAGCAGGCTTTCGTGAGGTATCTTGTCCAAGTCCACTTCAACAGAGACGCACCCAATTCCTGCATTGGAAAACACGAGCGCGATCAAGGGAGGAGTTGGGACCCGTCCCAAAAGGCATGTGGTCCAGAGGGATGGAGCAGACCAGATTATGCTCCTCCAATGAGAACAAATAGAGCCAAGTCGGACAAGCATCTGTGTCTTGATCGAGTACAAATGAGGTTCTCGGAGATTCAGTTTGTAAGCTGAGAGCCGGAATATCTCCGTGAGGACCTCTGGGGGAAGGTTTCGCGTAGCTGACAAATGCTCATTGAGCTTGCCACGGATATGAACACGTTTTTGGTGTAAAAGGGCCATCTCCGCATCGATTTTTTCAGAGGCTTCTATAAAAAGGTGGATCTCGTTTTGACTCATTAGGCAGTGGCGGTGAGGCCCAAGTAGCGAACTGTGGGAACAAGCCATGTATAACTTTTTTTAAAAACCCTAAATTTGTAACGCAGTGCTTAATGAGTCCGCGGTACTGGTACCCTGCAATAACACAGCCCAAACTACAAAGAGAAACCTATCGAGAAACGTAAAAAACTCGGATCACTCACAACTGGTCCAGATATAAGAGAAGTGAAAGAAGGAGAAAAGAGAAAGCAGGAATAAAGGAGCAACACTTAATGACTCCATGATAGCACATGTCAAGTAATGTTACTTGACGCTCCAGGGTTGTCTGTAATAAACAGGGCAAAGTGTTTGATCACCATATGATCACCATTTTTGTATATGAACTGACTGCAATCGTTCAGATCGTGAGCTCGGGCTTCTACCCTATTATGACCACAAGGCAAGCATGATTACTTTGAGGAAAGAATCTCTTCCTAAATTCCACGATCGGAGCGTGATTCAATATGGCTATTGTGGCTCTAGCACAGAGCGAAACCAAGGACCCAATAGGTTTGAGCCATCCTTCAATGGATACACTTTTTTCGTTCATTCAAAGCTGTAAGAATTGGTGGCCTTTGATGTGGTCACGGTTAAAGGTGGTGATCCATTGCCTTGCTTGATTTCTCCCTCATGGCATCTGATGATGTGAATTGAGATGGGGTGCTTTTAGCGTCGCCATCGACTTTGGCATGAAGATGCCATCTGGCTTTTCTGGGGAAGTCCCAAAATTCTATTTTGTTGCTGCTGTTGCGGTTGAAAAAAGGTGTGCAATGGCAATGGATTCACCCTGACCAGAGCGATGTGAGGGGTCGAGAGCCTTTTTTTGCAGAGAAAAGGGAGTCCGTGGTGACAATGACGCGGTCAACATCAAGCCTTAGCAATTCCCAATAAAATGGCCGATAGTTCTGCATTTTGGGCTGTGATTTTCCCAAATGCAGCTTAGGATGAGATGAGATGGCCTGGATATCCTTGCGCCAGCCATAAGCAACTGATACCGCCTGAAGTGATTTGTTCGGTTTGACGCTAGTGTCAGTAACAACAACAATAAAGTTTGGTTGTTCGAGAGCACTTAGACATAGATAGTCAAGTTTGCTAAGGTGTAGTTCCGTTAATGGAAAGGAGATTCGATCTGCGAAGTTATCAATCACGCGATAGCCTGGTTGGCTCTCCTTATGAAGATCAAAGCATTCTTTGAGGGAAGGGAGTGACGTATATGAGTTGGCAATGGGGCTAATGAGATTTCTTCTTTTGGCTTATGATAGTGAGACCAAAGATAACAGGTGGGGTGTAGCACCTTGAGAATGACACCTCACCTGGACAGCAGGGATTTTAGGATGCGCTGTTTTGGAAGGGTGGCAACCCTAAGGTTGGATCACTCTTGAGAGGTGTAAGTTTAGAGGGATGAGGCCGGCTATAGCCATGCGGGGGAGAGGACTTGAATGCATCAGTGGTCCATAGTTTTTCTTTGCATACATGCTAGTGAGGCCAAGAGGTTTTTGATGGGTGCTTTTTTCACAAACCGAGGATGGGATTCTTGAT
>Ga0153952_1000651_pt1 | contig 12259 bp, 11 predicted proteins | sample TSNJ036MetaG_FD_104746 | JGI IMG/M metagenome (GOLD analysis project Ga0153952, IMG submission 104746) | Attine ant fungus gardens microbial communities from New Jersey, USA - TSNJ036 MetaG | ecosystem: Host-associated > Fungi > Mycelium > Unclassified | place: USA: New Jersey, Wharton State... | reverse complement strand
CGAGGATCGTCATGTTCTGCGCTTTTCTGATTTCAAGCATTTTTTCAAAAGCCCTGAGATACAGAGCTTCAAATTTAGGCCAGCGGGCGAACTCCATTTTCCGACCGGTTTCCCTGGCCATTGTGCATCCTACGCATCCCAATCGCTCGAAGCCCTCTTGATACAGGGAGCACTGCTCCAGCCTCGCGTCCCTTGAGTAGTTCCAGATATCCTCGCTCGACCAACTCACAATGGGGTTGAGGCGCTTTTCGTAATCCCTGTAGCAAACTTCAAAAATGCGGCGGTTCTCATCGTCATCAAAAGGCATGATGATGTTCTTTCCGCGTCTGCCGTGGGCGGCGATCTCCAGCTCATCCCTGTTTTTTGCCCTGCCCGCGCTCTCTTTTTTGCGGACGCCGAAGCTCATGAGGCAGTTGCTCTGCCACGGCGAACGCTTTTCCTTCAGCTCCGAGCAGCAATAACGGATCATACGCAGCGGGGGGAATTTCTTCTCGGCCATGAGCCGCCACATGCTTTTGCCGTACATGGATTCCATCGCAAGGTATCCCTCGTCACGGTAGTTTTGAAAGTTGCGGCGCTGGAAATAAACAAGTTCGGGCGGGTCAATGCCGGTGACGCTGTGCAGATACCAATGCTGGACTCCCGCTCGCCGGAACAAGTGTCCAAGCACTCTGCTGTCTTTTCCCTCACTTGTGCAGACGCAGTATCCGCGCGGGTCAAGTTCCAGCGCCAGCGGTTCGTAAAACCGGATTTGCTTGATGGCCTCGTCGTCCGGCTGGCCTCGGAACAATGATGTCTGATATTCGATGGATTTCACCTCTCTTTACATGCCGGTCATGCCGCCCGTTTTTTCTTCCTGAAACATTTGAGCAGGGAAACAACGACGCCTTGTTGTGCTTCCGATATAATGGCCCCTGGTTCAAAGTGGAACAGGGATGTCTGATCCGGTTTGCTTCGTGACCGCTCGGTGGTGTCATAATTTGATATGAGCAGCTCCTTGTACACCTTGTTTCCTCCATACCGCAATGACATATTGTGAGGGCGCTCCACTTCTTCGATGTGATAATGCCTGTACAAAAACCGGATATGCCGGCAGTCGTTGTAGCTGAGAAGCCACTTGCCCTGTACGTTTCTCAAAGCGTCGCGCAGACGGATGTGGTCTTTCCGTCCAAATCCGTCATAGAAATCCTCCGCGTCATAGTAAGGCGGGTCGAGGTAAAAAAATGCATCACCGCTGTCATAGTGGATGATGAGCCGCTCGAAGTCCTGATTTTCGATCACGGTGTTCTTGAGCCGTGTGTTTGCCGCCCATATGAGCTTAAAGGTTTTACATATGTCAAAGGGCTTGCAGCCGAACGATGTTCCTTTGCTGGCGTAGCTGTATCGAATTACCTTAAAAAAAGTAACCGCGCGGTGGATGTCGGTATCCTCGCACCGCTCGGTGAGCAACGCTCTGATTTCAGCGGCATCCGGCTCTGACAGCACTTTTTGTGCGATGTCCAGTTCCGATTTTATATGGCTTTCATGGAACGGTTTCCTCATGATGTATCGTTTCAAGAGGTTAAATTCGTCACGGGATGTAAGCGGCAGGAATCCAAGTTCTTGCAGGAAAGCGAGAACCCGCTCCTTAACGCAGCGGAACAGGTTGACAAGCAGACCGTTAAAGTCGTTGTATACTTCAAACCCGCAATGGTTTTTCATGCCGAGCAGTACCCACGCCGCTCCACCGAATACTTCAATGTATCTGCCATATCTCGGAGGGAACCTCTCATAGATGATTTTGCGCAAATTCAGTTTTCCGCCTACCCAGCTTAGAAAACTCTTTAACAGGCGATCATCTCCTTTTCAATAAAAAAGCCCCGCAATTTTACGGGGCTACATGCTTATCTGCGGGTATTTGTGGCCTATCTCCTGTTCCATGTCAGCGTCTTGTTCCGCCGCTTCCATTTCCTGTCCCTGCAATTGCTCCTGCTGGCTGCCAAGCGGCTGTATGACACCGTATGGCGTAAGCTCGGCCCCTGTCCACTTCATACACTCCGCGCCGAAAGCGCTGTAGTTGAAGTGCTTCATCCCCTCGTCGCCGCGCTTCAGGCCATGCAGGTCGGAGAACACCTTTTCTCCGTAATCCGCCAATGTGACCGCGTCGGAATGGAGCGCAAATGTGTTCAGGTTATCGGCGAGACACGCGCAATCGTGTAATTCGGAACAGTCCGCAACGTGAAGCGCGGCCTTGAATTTTGGCAGATCGCCGTTTGCCCTGATTTCCGACAGCCTACTGGCGAGCTGATTTAATTCGCCTATTTCCTCATAGCCGCAGAGCACCGCGTTTAATTGCGGGATTTCACTGACACATCTGGAAAATGTACAATAGTTGATTGATGCGGCGTCCACTTTCCGCGCTGTCTGCTCCAGCGCGTCCTCCGTCGCGGGAAGCTCCAGCCACATGCCCTCGGCGTCATTGCCTTCAGCGGTAACGTACAGACGGAAAATGTATGGGGGTTCCGCGTATTCACGCGGTGCGTTGCCGGTATATGGGGACTTCCAGCTCCGCTCCGCTACCGGCTGCACCACATAACAGTTCTCTAAGAACACGCCGTTTTCGAGTTCGCGCGCTGTCCGGCCAACCTTTTCAAAATCAATAAGCTCAAACACCTCATCGGATACCTTATCCAGTGATTCAATAAAACCGTTTTCCGCGTAAAACTTGCCGAGCTGGTAGTCGTTTCTCGCGTCCGCCACCTGACAATCTTCCAGGTTGTGTGTGAGATTGATGAGCCTTGCCAGATCGGAAGGCTTCTTTTCCATGTTGACAACGCCCTCAAAGCAGACGGATTCATGCTCATTAAGCTGAGACAGCCGCTCCGCGAGATGGTTCAGCTCATCCAGGGACGGTTCATCCGGTATGAGGTTTTGCAGGTATTTCCGATAAACATAGCGGACGGCCACCTTGTATTCTTTGCCGCCGCGCACGCGCGCCTGATCCATCGCGTCCAGTATTTCCGGCAGTTCGGCGGGGAGGTCGAGATGTCCCTCTCCCAAATAATCGCCGGTTTCCGCGGCGGTCAGCGTGATGGAGAATTCCTTGGGTCTTTCCGAGACCGGCGCCGACAGATTCTTCAGCTTGCTCTCTGTCTGGATTACAAAGTATTCGCTGTCCCAAAAGCTGACATAAATATCGCCGTCCTCTGTATGGACGGGATGCTGCTCCAGGAACTCCCCAAAACCATCTGCGTATTGTCCGGTTATGTATTCGGTCAGAATCTTTGTTTCGGCGTCGGTCAGCCTGCCGCGAAGCCCCACTTCCATGACTCCCCACAGCTCCCCTTGGTATTCCTCCACGGTCGGGTACGCGCTATATACCTTCCGGTCAACCGTCTGATCGCCGTGAAGGTATTCCATAAGCCCGCGCCCGCTTGCCGGTTCTCTTTTTCTAATGGCGGCGAGGATTTCGTCCTTGTAATATACCGCCACTGAAGATGGGATTTCCACATATTCATGCATGCTGATGAAATCGCCGCCGTAGTTTTCTCCGAGAGCGGAGTCCGGTTCGCACTTCACGTTCAGCGGGCTATATAATTTGATTGTTTTCATCCTTTTCCTCCTGTTGGTTTTAGTATCCTGCCGCGCGGACGCATCCGGCGCGCAAGCGTTCCGGCAGGCAGACGCAGCTACCCGCAGTGCATCTCCGTGTTTTTTCTGAAAAATGGAGGCAATACCGGCAGTCGCAGTCCCCGGCGGTGTATTCGTGACCCGTCAGCAGCGTGATGCCAAGCTTTCCGTGGAGTGTCTCAGGAAGCGGCATCCGCCACTCCGCAGTGCCGGAAAGCGTATTCCACAATACGGTTTTTGTAGACATGTAATTGGATTCCTTTCATTTCGATTGTAAAGCAACAGCCGCCATTTCAGACGGCTGTGACTGTGGTCAAAATCTCCACAGGTTACATGGCAATGGCGATCTTTATCGCCATGCCGTACATAAATTGTTCCGATTGTTCCCATGCGTAGCCAAATCTGCCCTGCATGGAATAACTTGCCGCGCTGCCTTTGGCTATCGTGCCGAGTGGGTGCGTCCGCCCTTTGCTTTGCGCGTCAAGCCAAAAATCCACACCGTTGCCAGCGAGTCCAAGCGCGATGTATTTTTTTGTGTCCGCAACGGACAGGCTTTTCCATGCTTTTTCATCCCTGCCCACAAGCTGCGGCGCATTCCCGTAGGCGGTCACGCGCTGGAGCGTTAGGCTTACCGGAACATTGGAATAATTCTGGAATGTAATGCCGCCCGAATACAGCCTGTCATCGTCGGGAGAAATGACAAACGGCACGTTCAGCGTCACGGTAACGTCCAGCATGGCGATATTGCCAACAGGCACGACAACAACGGAACTGTTTCCGGCGTTGTCCGTGACGGTAAAGCTGTATTCCCCGTTTTGCGATACAGGAATTCGGATACTAGCAAGGTCATAGACCGTTTCCCCGTTCGGCAGAGTCACGCTTTCAAGTCCCGAACCGCCCTCGTCAGCGGGGTAAAGGGTAACCGTCACATTTTCGGTTGTCCAATCCTCTGGGGAAAGCACATAGGTCGCGGTCGGTTTTGTCAGGTCAATTTTAACCGTCGCGCCCACAATATCGGACTCCAGGCCGGAGCCGCTGACCGCTTTTGCCTCCACCTCATGGATGCCCTCGTCCGCGACTAAAACCGTGCCGCCTGTTCTCCACGCGCCTCCGTCCACGCGATATTCATAATGGTCGATCCCGCTGGCCGCGTTGCCGCCAGATATGGTGACGGTCACATCCTTGTTGTGCCAGCCGCTGTTGTCCTCAAGCGATACCGTGGGTTTTGATGGCGGTATACGGTCAATCTTCGATATTGTTATCGTTGATTCCGTTGAAAAGCCCCAACGGTCTTTGGCAATGATCCGAAAGGTCTTATTCTCCTGTATCTGCTCACCAATCCTCCATGAGACCTCAAAGCCTGAGCCACCCGCGATACCCTCTTTGTCGGAGCAGTTTGGAACGGGCGATCCGTCCTCATGCCGCAGGGAGAAAAGTGTATTTGTCTGGTCGGTCGCTTTTGCCGTCAGCGTCTTGGACGCCGCCCAAACCCCGTTTGCGGGCTGTACGGTCGTTCCTGTGATATTCGGCGCGGCAATATCCAGCGCGGACACTTTAAACGGGAAGCTGCCGCTATTGTAGCCAATTGCGCTTTTAACGCGCACATAATAGCTGCCGTTGTTTTGCTCCGCGTTGTAACGGAATATATGCTTCCCGCTTGCTCCCTTGATCGTAGCGAATTTTGCGCCGCCCGAAGTATGAAGCTCGATCTCTACCGCGCGGGCCGATGAAATATCCACGGCAACCGAATTGTCCGCGCTGTTCCATGCTCCCACTTTGATGGTAGGATTAGCAGGGAAACACTCGCAGGGATCGGCATGACAGGTAACGCAATGATTTTTGTGATGCGTTTTGCATTTGTGCGGGCAATGGTTGTCGCACTCGTTGGTACAGGTGGAATCGTTCGGACAGCCTGGAACCCAGCATTGGCGGCAGTAGCGGCAAATGGTGGCATTGTGCCTGCCTGGACCGAGGCATCCGGGGCAATGGTGATCCCAACAAGCGAGGGAGCCGCTGACGGCAGTTTTGTCGCATCTATCGTTGGGATTTCCAGGTACATAAGCCTGACATTTAACGGGGTTGATACCCGCATGATACTGACATTTGTTCGGGTTTCGCTTAAAGGTAGCAATGGAACATCCGCTGACCGAGCATTTGTGATTATCGCAAACATAGCTGTTTTTGCTGGTTGTCTTTACCGTATTCGGGCAGTCTTTAAAGATACACGGCCTGTTCCCGACAAGCCTGGGTTCCGGCGCCGTCAGTTCATCAGGCGTTCCGAACACAATAACCGACATGCCGCTTATTGTTTCCAGCAGGAAATATCCGGCTTCGGCCTGTGCCGGCTCCGTGCTTTCGTCGCTGTCGATATGCGGCGTTTCGCAATCATCGCAGAGGCATTCCGCTTTATAATCGTCACAACGGCATTCTTCTCCGCAATCATCACAACAGCATTCTTCTCCGCAATCATCGCAACGGCATTCTTCTTCGCAATCATCGCAACGGCATTCTATTCCGCAATCACCGCAACGGTATTCTGCTTCGCAATCACAATAACGTTCATGCGGGGCCTCGTTTTCAGCCGCCAGCGCCGGTAACGCGCAGGAAAACACCAGGATAGAAGCTATAAATAAAGACAGTATCTTTCGGCTTACAATGATATATCCTCCCCTTTCATGGGAGCCGCCTGCTATTGGCAGCTCCCTGCCTACTGTCGAAAAACACTATTGTTGCAAGCTGATTTTTACGGTCATGCCGTACTTAAAGCTCTCGCCGCCGCTCCACGCCCGTCCGAATTTCGCTTGCAGCGTCATTGTCTGCTGTCCCTGATATGCAATATTGCAGAGCGCGATAGGCTGCTGTTCGGATTCCTCCGCGAACCACATATTGATCCCGCCTCTACCCGCGTCGAGCAAGCCGAGCGCGATATTCGCGTAGGTTTGCGTTCTGTTTAGCTGACTCCATCCGCGTTCGTTGTATTTGTCGTTATCGACAACTTTCGGCGCGTTGCCCGTCGCTTTCATACCAACAGCATAAAGAGTGATCGGCGCGTTGCAGTCGTTTGTCACGGCAATGACAGGGGAAACAAATTGCTTACCTTCCGGCTGGTTGGGGTCGATGGAAAGGTAAGTGCCGATATTGCAAGTCGCCGCAAGGGTGATTGGCTCGACCAGACCCTCGACGCCGATGGTGACTTCCTCTTTCCCAATCGACACGTTTCCGTCTTTATCGGGCATGACAGGTTCGGCGGCAAAGGCGGTGGAGCTTATCGCGGCAAGCATAACAACCGCGGCAATAATGGAAATTAACTTTTTTGTTTTCATATAATCTGATCTCCTTGTTTTTTATTTACCAACGTTCAGACTGATTGCGGCGGCAACCTCGCCCATATATGCGTCCGTATCGAGATGAATGGCGACGAATCGGGCGGTCGCGGCATGATTACCGCTTGTAAGTTTCCGCGAAAGCCCCGCGTTTTCGATGTACTGGTTGGGTAGAATCAGCGGGGAAGCGTACAACACCTCGCCTGTTTCGTCCAGAATCAACTCAACCTGCATCGCGTAAATGTTGCGGGCGGGATTTTCGATCCGTAGGTTGCCGTGTTTGCAATCGGAGGTGAATACGGGGTTTGCGTTAATGCGAAACGCGAACTGGTTTTTGTCTACCTTTTCCTGTAGTAGTTTCAATACTTCGTCGGGATTATCGGTGGGGAGCATCCCGTCGAAAACCTCTCCGCCCGCTTCAGGGATGATAAATAGCGGACGCACCGCGCTGCCGTTTACAAAAATGTATTTGTTTACGACAAGCAGGGAAAGCGAGATGAGCAGTAAGCCCGCCAGCGCAATAATGACGGTTTCGCGCCATCGGCTGGCCCTGTCGGTTTTTGGGGGGATGTTCGTTTCGTTGTGCATGTTTTTTCTCTCCTATCTTAAAATTATTATTTGGGGGCTTTTGCCCCAATAAAAAAAGCGGGCGTATCTTCGTAAGAAAATACGCCCGCTGATTTTTGTGATGTGTTATTTTGTCGGGAAAAAGAAAAAGCCGAGATCATAAATCTCGGCGTCTACTTTATTTGTTTGCAAAAGGATTTATGGTGTTTCTTGTGCTTCTGTCAAAAAAGGGTGTGCATCTACGGAAAACGGGCTTTTCAGAATTGCTTCCGAAAAGCCCGAAATTCCGCATTGTTATCGGTCAATTTAGACTTGTATCTATATTGACCAAATGATTTGGCGGAGAGAGAGGGATTCGAACCCTCGGTACCGTATTAGGGTACACACGATTTCCAGTATTGTACTCTTAGTGGAAGATAGCAGAAAATAGCGGAAAATACAAGTAGTTAGGGAAGCCCGAAAACCTTGTTACAACAAGGTTTTCGGGCTTCTTTTTTTCATTTCGGTTCGTTTGGGCCGTAACCATGCGGGTTTATAAAAAACGGCAAATTTTCTTGATTTTTTGGAAATTGGGCAAACATTGGGCAAACATTGGGCAAACATTGGGCAAACATCCCCCTTTTAGCGGCGCAGGTTTCTGCGCTGCACACAGGAAAAAGGGCAAACATTAGCATCAGATTTTCGGATAGGTTCACCTACTATTGACAAATATCCGAAACTCGGAGGATGCTAAAATGAAAAAATACGATAACCTGCGGAAGCAGTACCCGGAGTACATCAGCCTCGATCAGTTGTACCGCATTTGCGGTATCGCCAAGCGCAGCGCGCTTTATCTGATTCAGCATGAGGTTATCCCCGCAATCGACACAGGCAAAAAAACATGGCGGTATAAAATCGCGTTGGAGGATGTAATTGCTTATCTTCACCGGCGCGAACAAATGGGCAGCATGATACCGCGCGGCGCGGCGAGCTCGCGGAACAAGCAGCCTAAGAAACCCCGCAGAACATTCGCCAGCTTCATACAGCAAGGCGAGGAAAGCGCGATTGCAGATTACTTTTCCTTTATTTACGCCGATTATCCCGATGTGCTGACTACGATTGACCTTGTAGAAATGACAGGTTTTTCAAAAAGAACGATTTTGCAGTTACTAAAGGCCAGACAAATCAAGTCGCTATGGGCGGATGGCAAGTACATAATTCCCAAGCCGTATTTGCTTGACTATGTACAAACGCGACGGTTCATTGAGGCCAGAAGCGTATCCGAGAGCTTCATCAAGATTTTAGGAGGGTTCGAGATATGGAAAACTGCAAAATCATAGCCGTCGCCAATCAAAAGGGCGGAACCGGAAAGACGACCACGGCCTGCAATTTGGGCTATGCCCTCGCCGGCGAAGGCAAGCGCGTTCTGTTGGTGGACTTCGACCCGCAGGCCAATTTGAGCATGAGCTTTGGAATTGAGCGCCCGGACGAGTTAGCCATGCCCATGCACCACATCCTTTCATTGGTAATGGATGGCGCGGAGTTGCCGGACAAAGGCGAATACATCCTGTGCGGTGACGCGCTGGACATTATCCCTTGCAACATCAATCTCTCTGTCACGGAAATAAACCTGCGTGACGAAATGGGCGGCGAACGCACGTTATCCGAGTTGCTTGAACCTCTGCGCCCGGATTACGAGTATATCATCATCGACACAAACCCCTATCTTGGCTTGCTCACGATCAACGCCCTTGCCGCCTGTGACAGCGTGATTATCCCGGTCAGCCCGCAGCTTTGGTCTGCGACGGGGCTCACCGACTTAATGCGGACGATATTCAAAGTCAAGCGGAAAATAAACCCGCGCATTGAGGTTGAGGGAATCCTTTTGACGATGTGCGACGAGCGTACCCGTCTCTATCGGGAGGCCAAGCAATTACTTGATGATTTTTGCGCGGATAGGATACGGATTTACGATGCGCATATCCCAAGCACCGTAAAAGTGGGTGAGGCGAATTATTCAAGCGTCAGCATTATGGAGTTTGACGCGAAAAGCAAGGCGGCGCTGGCATATACCGCTTTGGCGAGGGAGGTTATCGGCTATGGCAAAGAAAGCTGATACCCAGCCGAGGCCCCGGCTCAAAAATCTTGATGATTTGTTTTCTCTTAACGGCGGCGCAAACCCTTTGGATGAAGTTGCGGGGCAGATCATGCCGCCCTCAAAGCGGATGATGTCTACTGTGGAGGTTGACCGGCTCACGCCGTTTTCGGGGCATCCTTTCCGGCTGTACGAGGGGGAGCGCCTTGACGATATGGTGGAGAGCATCCGCGCAAACGGCGTACTTGTACCCATCCTTGTACGGCAAAAGGATGACGTGCTTGAAATTCTATCCGGGCATAACCGTGTCAACGCCGCGAAGCTGGCCGGGCCGGATGCCGTACCCGCCATCGTTCTTGAAAACATATCCGATGCCGAGGCATGGATTTATGTTGTGGAAACTAATTTGATGCAGCGGTCATTCTCCGATATGAGCCATTCGGAAAAGGCAGCGGTAATCGCCACGCAGCACGGTAAATTGTTCTCGCAAGGCAAGCGCAACGACATTTTGAGAGAGCTTAAAATGCTTGAAAATCCGCGCAACCATGAAGAAAACGAAACTTATTCGCAAGTTGAGAAGAAGTTGACAAGCATTGAAAAAGTTGGCGACGCATACAGTTTATCCAAAGACACGGTAGCCCGGTATCTTCGTATCAATCATCTTATCCCGGCGCTGAAACTGCGCTTAGATAACGGCGATTTTGCATTTATCCCCGCCGTGGCACTCTCTTATCTGAAAGAAGCCGAGCAAACCTTTTTAGATAAGTGCATGGAGCAAAGCGGCCTTTCGGTGGATATGAAGCAGGCCGATCTCCTGCGGCAGCTTTCCGCAAAGGGACAACTGGACGGCGACAAAACACTTTCTATATTGAGTGGGCAGGCAAAGCACAGGCCGCCACCGAAGCGTACCCCCACCGTCAAAATCAAAAAAGCCGTATATAACAAGTATTTTAATGAAAACCAATCCGCAAAAGAAATACAGGAGATTGTAGAAAAGGCGTTGGAGCTATATTTCAGTAAATGATAACATCAAATTGTCGATTGAAAAGACGCTTTTCATTAAGGCGTCTTTTTCATATATATGGCGTTATAGGTTGCATTTCTCCTAAATATGGGATATAATAATGATAGTAAACTTCGGGAGGGATTTCCATGCAAATAAACACAAATAATTTGGTTTCCATAACAGAAGCGAATCAGAATTTTTCGCGTGTAGCAAGGCTTGTAGACGAGAACGGCGCGGCTGTAATTCTGAAAAACAATACGCCCCGGTATGTGCTTATAGAGTACAGCCAATTCCAGAGTGAGGAATTTGCCGACGATGCAACGGTGCAGGAAATTGGGGAAAGCATTGTGAGGCGGCATCTGGCAGCTTTTAAGGAACTGACAAAATGAAAAAATTAACGAAGCAGCATATAATTATACTGCATGAAATACTGCTTAAATACAGCGGCGGTGCGGAAGGTATCCGGGATGTGAGTCTGCTTGAATCAGCCCTTGAAGCACCGTTTATTAGTTTTGGCGGCGTTACTAACTACCCGACACTACAAAGCAAGGCGGCAAGGTTGGCCTTTGGCTTGGTTAAAAACCATCCGTTCGTTGACGGAAACAAGAGGGTCGGTGTGCTTGCCATGATTTCATTTTTAGAGCTTAACGGCATCAAGCTCACCTGTACAGATGATGAACTTATTAAAATTGGGCTTGGGCTTGCCGATGGCTCTATGGACGAAAAAATACTGCTCGATTTCATCGTTGAACATTGTTGATAGCAAGGCATATACTTACGCTAAGAGCATACTTGAACACAGGCCGCCCCCGAACCGCGCCCCCACCGTCGAAATCGGTAAGGCTGTGTACGCAAAATATTTTAATCCTAATCAATCCGCAAAAGAGATACAGGATATTGTAGAAAAGGCGTTGGAGCTATATTTTTCAAAATTAATAAGTGCCGCCAAGAATTATTGGCGGCACTTCATATGGATTTAGCGTGAATAAGGCACTCCAGAATATTGTATTTTTATAGGATATAATCGTTCTTTCATACGAGAATTAGATACATACATTAAGTTGGGTTCGTTCGTAACATCATCAATATCAACGACAAAAACACAGTCAAACTCTTTTCCCTTTGCCTGATGAATAGTAGTTATATATAATCCGGGACTAATATTAGTAAAGGAATCAATATACTGTCGTTGCATCATTATGCTGTCAACAAGATCGGGCGTCAAGTTTTTTGCTTTCAAACAATGCTCTACATATCTTTGGCGGGAGAAATTTAATGTAACAGATTCTTGATTGCGTAGCAGATCGATGGTACATGCAATTATTTGCAAACTGCTATCAACACTTTCTGTATCTAGGTATGGCGCAATAATTGCATATATCTGTTTTAGCAAGGGCTTACGTTTGCGTGAAAGACTTCGGCAATCAAGAAGATATAACTCATCTAGGGTCTCGCCGTCAATCTTCTTGCTCATTGTGCAAAGTGCTGCAATGGATAAAATTGAACCAACTTTTTGCTTTATTATTCCCGGCTCGAGACACCGTTTTATATATTTACAAATCAATGTCGTCAACTTAGTGAGCAAAAAGCCTTAAAGCACGGCTTTTCTGCGGTCATGGAAGCGCATATTGCGAGGTATTTTGCGGGGAGAAGAACGACCCGGTTTAATCTCTGTGGTAT
>Ga0153952_1000645_pt1 | contig 12330 bp, 14 predicted proteins | sample TSNJ036MetaG_FD_104746 | JGI IMG/M metagenome (GOLD analysis project Ga0153952, IMG submission 104746) | Attine ant fungus gardens microbial communities from New Jersey, USA - TSNJ036 MetaG | ecosystem: Host-associated > Fungi > Mycelium > Unclassified | place: USA: New Jersey, Wharton State... | reverse complement strand
TCCCGCCTGGCCGCGCTGCACTGAGCCGTCCTGGGGCAGGGATACCTGCGTGTACTTCGGGCCTGGTCCGCTGGAGGCCATGGGCGGTCACTTCCTCCGTCGCTTCGGCGCCGGGGTGGAGTCGTCACGGGCGGCCGCCTCGAGCTGGTCGATCCGGGCCAGGGCTGCGACCATCTGCCGCTCCAGGATCTGGATGCGATCGAGCTGCTCGACGTAGGTAAGCGGCCGGGGCGCCGGGTGCAGAGCCGCCCGCCTGGCCTGATCGGCGTCGCGCTCTTCCTTCTGGCGCCAGTGCCGATCGAGTTCGACCTGCAAGGGATGACCTGCCAGCACAGGGTGATGGCAGACGCTGCAGCCCACCACGCGCGACGGGATGCCGAGATAGGCGAGCTGGGCGCCGCACTGCTCGCAGCGCTCCAGGCTAACGTGCTCCAGATTCCGTGTCGGCATCGAGGTCTCCCAGGGGCGAGGCTACAGCGAGGCTGCCGGGCCCCGTTTTAGGCCCGGCAGCGAATGGGTTACTACACCATGTAGCCGGTGGAGAGCAGCTTCCAGCGGCCGAGGTAAATGTTGTTCGTGATGCCCGATGTCGATCCGGCCACAGACACGCCGACCCGATCCTCGTAGAGGGCGTGTACGAAGAGCTGCGACAGGCCTGGGCTGACAATGACAGTTCCGAGCGACTTTCCTGGGCTCATGTCGATCCCCTGGTGCACGTAAATCGGCGGATCGCTCGGCAGGCTCACCGGGAGTTGGAAGCCGAGGAACATCTTCACGACCTGGTCGATCACGGTGAACACGTCCTGCAGGTTCGGCGTGTTGACCCAGTTGACCAGGATCGCGCTCCACCACCACCCCGGGAACGCCTCGGCTTCGAGGTCAACCCAGTAGTCCGCCTGTTTCGCCTTCTTGCTGGCGGGCGTGCCGGCGTCGGTCCCGAGGTCCGGGCCCTTGCGCCGCTGGTAGAGCATCGGCTTCACCGGGCCGCTGGTTTCGTTCACGATCATGAACACGCTCTTGAACGTCAGGCCGTCGCTGGTGGCAGCCGAGGTGTACGTCAGGTCGTTCCACCCGCCGGTGAACGGGCTGGGCAGCGTGGTGATGAGCGTCCCGCCCCAGTTGTGCGACGTCGCGAAAAAGTTGGTGCCGTCGATCGACGTCATGCTGGCGCCGTTGGCCAGCTTCTGATAGATCCAGCGCTCGGGAAACCGGCTCGCCTTGGCGCCCAGCTCGTTGAAGCGGATCGGGTAGCCGCCGACCAGGTCGTCCTCGACGTCGCGGGTCGGGACGGACAGGCCGCCGTCGAATTCCTTGTTCTCGACGAGCAGCTTGATCTGGTCCAGCTTGGCGAGCCGCCGGCGGCCGACGTACTCGCTAATGCCGGGGCTGGGCGTCATCCAGAGCTGGGTCTCGACGCGGGCCGTCGAGGGGATCCAGGTCACGAAGCTGTTAACGTCCAGCTTCTCGACGGGGACGGCGAGCATGCCCTTGATGAACTCGCTACGGGCTTGCGCCGTGAACAGGTTGATGTCCACCGAATCTCTCGCGCCCGCTCCCCGCGCGGGTCCCCGTAGCTAAAACACCCGCCGGCCGGGGAAGCCAGTAAAGGGGCCGTCGCCCCCGGGTGCTGTTCGGTCTCGTCTCAGTTTTCTTCCGACACCACGGCCAGGCGGCCGTTGAGGTCCGCGTCGATCACCGGGCCATCCTCAGCAGGGATGGGCGGCAGGATCTTGACCACGTCGCCCTCGATCACGAGCCGGCGAGGATCGACCTTGCCGGCTTTGATCGCGGCCAGGAGCTGGAGCAGGGCCGCGTTGTCCCGCTCGAGCTGGTTCAGATGGACCTGCTGCTGGCCGATCGTCTGGTACAGGAGTGCTTCCACGATTCTCCCTTTCAAGCGTGTGCGAATTCCCTGAGCACCGGGCCGCACACCTGGATTGCCTGGTCACGCGCTGGCTGCTTCGGCTGCGCTGGCTCGACGCCCAGTTCGAGCACGTCGAATTTCTGCCGGGGGGCGAACTCGTCCCAGGTGTACACGTAGCGGCCGACGTGCCCGAGCCTAATCGTCGTGTCGGCCAGGACCTGGAACCCGGCTTTCCGGGCCCGATGGCAAAAGGAATAGTCCTCGCTCAGGTAACACAGGTCGTCACCCTCGGGTACGAGCATGGGCAGGAAGTAGGGGACAAAGGTTTCCGCGTCATAGCCGCCCCGACACGTCGGCAGCTTGGCACCGACCCGCTCGTACACCTCGGCCCGGACATGCGTGAACCCCATGCCCACGTAGACCATGTCCAGCAGCCCGCCCAGAGCCCCGAACGTCGCCCGTGGCGATCGGAACTTGGCCGCGAACTCCTTGGGCCCCTTCCGCATGTACAGCCCGGCTGTCAACGGCTTGCCGTGTGCCCGGAGCTTGTCCACGGCGTCCGGCTCGAAGACGGTATCGGCGTCGATCCACATCGTTTCGGCGAAGCCGTCTCGCATCGCCCGTGTTGCCAGCGTCGAGCGGGCCAGGTCGATCTGTGACGACCCCCGCAGCGTCCGCACGGCGTAGCCGCGGGTTGCCAGCACGCGCAGGGCCGCCTCGGTCTCCGGCTCGATCTGGCCGAAGACGGGCACAAGCACCACGCATTTGCTGGCGTCGTTCATGCCGACTCTTGCGCTACGCGCTCACGATGCAGTAGATGTTCCAGGTGTTGGCGCCGGTGTTGTAGAACTTCATCACGGCAAACTTGCCGCTGCCCACGGCAACGGTCCCAGAGACGGTCGTTCCCGTCGCCCCGGTGATCGTCAGCGTTTCGGCCCCGCCCACGTTGATGAACCAGCAGTCGAAGCTGTCACCGACGACCGGCGTGCGAGCGCATGCCGCCGACAACGCCGTGCCGCTCGGCAGGGTGACGGTGCCGGCGCCGGTGGCTCCGGTCTGCGTGATGAGGCCGCCGAGGAGCTGCGCGGCCGTCGGCGTGGAGCTCTGCGTGGTCCCGAGGCCGCCCAGCGCGATGCCGACCTGCAGCGCCTTGAGCGGGCCGCGGTTGAGGTACGTGGCCTGGGCGTTGGCGTCGCTGATGATCGTGACACCACCGATGCCGGCCGTGCCGCCCGATTCGGTGCCGGCCGGCCCGGCGTCGATGGCCAAGTTGCCACCGTTGCCAGCGGTCCCGGCGCCCGAGGTGGAACCGCCCGTGCCGCCCGTGATCGTGACAGCGCCACCCTTGGCCCCCGTGCCGGTCGCGGTGCCGGCTCCGCCCGTGCCGCCGGCCAGGGTCCAGGCCCCGCCTGCCGATGCCGAGGCGCTCGCGGTCTGGGCGGCGCCAGTTCCCGAGGTGACCGAGACCGTGCCGGCTGCCCCGGCCGTGCCGCTCGCGGTGGTACCGCCGGCCCCGGCCGTCAGCGTGAACGAGCCGCCCGCGCCGCCGTTGCCGCTGCTGCTGTTGGCCCCGCCAGCCCCGAGCGTGAGGGTGACACCCCCGCCGGCACCGGCAGCACTGGTGCCCGCGGCCGTGCCGCCGACTCCCAAAGTGAAGGTAAGCGAGCCGGCAGCGCCCCCCGCCGCCGCTCCGGTCGAGGAGCAGGCCCCGCCTGCGCCGGTCGTGATGGTCAGCGTCGAGCCGGCCCCGCCGGCGGCCGTGCCGCTCGTCGCCGTGCTGGCAGCGCCCGCACCGGTCGTGATCGACTGGCCCGGGGCCGCTGCGCCGGCCGTACCGTAGCCCGGAATCGGCGCCACGATGAGGCCGAGCAGGGCTCCCCACTGCGGCGGCGCGATCATGACCGACGTGGCGCCGGTCAGCGTCAGGATGCCGCCCGTGCCGCCCGTCGAGGCGGATCGACCGATGTCCACGACCATGCCCACAAAGTTGTTGTTGTTCAGGCCCGACGTCGAAAGCTGCACGTGCCCGGAGTCTGCGGCGTAGGCCGGCAGGCCGATCGAGTTGGGGATCGCCGCCGTCGCGGTAACCGACGTGTTCAGGTTGATCTCGAAGAACTTCGGCCGGCGGATCAAATACTTGAAGTCCGTGGCCGGGGTGTCGCTCTGGAAGCGGCTGGTGATCTGTTCCTTCGTGCCGAGGAACAGCATCGGGGTCGAGTCGTCGAAATGATTGGCGTAGCCAGTGGTGAGCTTCATGCCCATCATTTCGCCGTTGTACGTCGTATCGGACGTGAGGGTCGAGTCGGCCGGCCAGTAGACCTTTTCCTCGTCAAAGGGGATCGAGTCAACCGGGACAGCCTGGGTGGGATTCGCCACGTCTCAGCCTCGGCCCTCCCCCGGGCCCAGTCCCCCTCGGTTCAGAGCGGATTCACCTGGCCGGGGAAGGCCAGGCTTTCGGGTCGCGTTCCCTATCCGCCCTTTTATCGCTCGTGATTCGTCGTCGTCGTCGCGGTCGTCATGGTCAGGCCGCAAAGCCAGCCAGTTGCTCGAACTCGCCGCAGACCTTGTCGAACTGGTCCTGCGGTAGCTTCTCCCAGCCGGCCTGCAGCTCCTCGATGGTTTGGGCCGCGCCGGTCTTCTTGAAGTCCTCGCTGAACCGCTCCCAGATACGCTCGCTGCGGGCGTTCTTGTCGAGCTTGCCGTCAGCCCGACCCTTGTGCGGGTCCTTGAATCGCTCGCCGAACAGATGCGGCGTGCGGGCGTCGATGGCGTCGAGCTCGGCCTGGAGCTGGGTCTTCTTGATCTCCCTGCCGCCCTCGGAAAACTTGAACACCTCACGCGTGTCGTCGAGCGTCATGAGCCGATCGAGCAGGTTCGGCTGGCCGCCGGCACGGTCCATTTCGCAGGGCAGGATCTTGCCCTGGCGCAGGCGGGCCTCGCAGAATGCCTGCAGCCCCTCACGGCGGGTTTCCTCCTTGAAGCGGGTGACGTCGGAACGGAGCGGAGCAAACTCGCGGCGGACCTGGGAGACGGCCTCGGCCACGGCGCTCTTCACGATGGAGCGCACGGCCTTGTCGCTCATCGCGGCCGGCTCCGGCTTCTTGGCGGGCACCGGCGCCTCGCCGTCGCTGTACCGGGCCATCATTTTCTCGTGGTAGCTGCGCCGTGCGGAGTAAACCTCTTTCCGCTGGGCGTCGGGCATCGCCTTGACCTCGTCGTCCGAGTAGCTGTCCGGCGGCTGCGGCACGGCGTCGTCCTCGGCCTCCTCCTCGTCGGGCTTGGCGGACTTGAGGACCTCGGCCAGGGCCTCGTCCGGGCAGTCCTTGAACTTGCTGGGGTCCATGCCGTATTCGGCCATCTGTTTCAGCATGTCGTCACGGTTCATCGGTCGAACCTCAGAAAAGCAGGTATAGGCGCCCGAGCTGTGCTGGGTCGCCCGAATCAGCCGCAAGATCACCGGCGCCCAGCAGGTCCCGCCGCTCTCGGCGTGCTCCTCGGGCATGGGGATGTCCGCCAGGCTCTTGACCTGCGGAATCTCGCCGCCAAGTAACGCAATCCGTCGTAATGTTTTCCCGCGTCCGCCTGCCAATCCCTGCGGCGGCTCGTCATAGATCTCCGCGCTCACCGTGCGGTAGCGCTTGGCGCGGATCAGCCGTGCAATCTGCGGGGCCACGTCGGCGAAGTCGGCCTTGAGCGTGTGCCCGACGCGGTAGAGGCGTGTCACCCACGCGGCCGCGGGCAAATCAGAGCGATCGAGCAGCTCCTGGTCCTCGTCATGGCCGATCACCGCCGGGACTCGCAGAGCGGTCTTGCCGGGTGAGGAGAACCGCTGGAAGTTGGCGACCATCTCGTCCAGGTGGGCGTCGGTGTAGTTCTTCTCGCGGTGCTTGCCGGCGGCGAAGACCTCGACGCCGAGGATGGTGATGCCCTCAGCGAAGCTGGCCGGAAATGCTGGCGAGCTGGGTGACGTGCGTTTCGAGAAGAGCGGGCGGCCGCGATGGGCGCACCTGCCGCCGCAGCAATCGCAGTGCCCCTCGAAGCCGTTGGCGCGTGCGGCGGCCGCCTGGCGTGCAGCCTGGGCGCTGGCACCGGTACCGGTGTAGCACGTGCCGCGGCCGCCCCAGCGTTTGCCGGGCTTACCGTTCCGTTGGCAGGAAGCGATGGGCATGCGGGCTATGGTCGCACGCCGCGGGCTCCGGACGCAGCAACGCGGCCAGGCCCTGGAGCCCATCAAAGGGGCGGTTCACGGCGAAGTACCAGCCCCCGCGTGCCACCACGGCAAAGCCGCGGCCAGCCGGGCACTCTCGCCAGTGCTCACCGGCGACGGCCTCGGCCAGCGGGCCCTCCCAGCCGCAGCGGCCGGAACAGCGGACGGCGATCGGTACAGGCGCCTGTACTGGCTCCATGTCAGTCGTCGACCGGCAAGCCGGTCCCCCGTTTGTCATAGCCGAGCTGCAGAAGCTCCCGAGCAGCGGCCGCAAACATCTCGGCTCCTTCCTTGTCGGCGATGGCCACGGCCGAGGCCGCAAAGCGCACCGCGGCGTGAAAGGCGTCGTCGCCATAGACGTCCACCAGCTCCTGCGCACGGTCTGTCATGCCGCCGCCTCCTTCCTAGCACACACGATCCCCATCCTCTTCCGCTCCCGGCCCCTGCCGTCCCGATCATGCCAGCGATCGAGGAAGCTGCCCAGCTCAATCTGCCCCAGTTCCGCGCCCAGCACCGGATCGGCCACGTGCACGTGCCGGGCGTCGTGGCCTGTCGCGACGACGTAGTGCCCCTCCTGGTCGTCCGGGTAGTTCTCGGGCGGTCCCCAGGCCTGGATCGCCACGATCACCGGACGGCCGGCGTCGACGTCGTCCAGCAGCTCGGTCAGCGTCATGGGCTCCCGGATCGTCGCCTCCAGCCCCCGGGCCCGGGCCACGCGCACGATCGCCTCGGGCAGGGTGCCGTCCTCGGGCGTGGTGCCCAGCTCCTGGCGATACCTGGCCTCGTCCCAGGGCGGCAGCTCGAAGTGGTTGCAGACGGCGGCCAGGGCGGCGGCGCCGCAGGAGTAGGGCACCTGCTGGCGGACGCCGGGCATGCGGTCGAGGGGCTCGGCGTGGGCAACGGCCTCCGCTGCCGGCGGCACGTCCTCGTAGCCGTCCGCAATCCTGGCCCCGCCGGCGTACAGCTCGGCCCACTCGTAGCGGTCCACGGGGATGCTGGTACAGCGGCAGTTGTAGCCGTCGAACTTCCCTTTCACCGCATCCCGGACCTCGGCGAACTTCACGCGAGCCGGGAAGTATCGCCCGAACTGGACCTCGTGTTCCGGCCGCTGCCGGCCGTCGCGGATGCCGGAATAGGTCCAGACGGGGAACGTCTCGACGACGTCGGGATGCTGGCGCTCCTCATCGAAGCCGGTGTTGAGCGCATCCATCATGTTCGTGCGCCAGACCGTCTCGGCGTACACGGGATTGCGCGGCGACACTCCAGCCTCGTCCAGCAGCGTCCGCACGTCGCCCGTGCCCACGCCGACGTCCTTGCCGGTCTCCAGACGGTTGCCGATCAGGTCGTGGATGCGCTCGACGAGCCGCTGTTCCGTCGCCTCGGCCACGGTGAACGCCCGCCGCCGCTGCTCGGCGCCGAACCGCTCTGGATCGACGCCCAGCTTCGGCACCAGGCGGCGGAAGTAGGCCAGGGCCTGCTCCGGAGCCAGCGGGCGCAGCGGCTCGCCGGCGAAGACCTCGTACGAGGTGGCGTCCTCGCTGAATCGCCTGGCCTGGCCGGTGTGGCGGCCGGACTGGCGGCGATCGTGGACGGCCTGCTGGCGGAGGCGGATGCGGGAGCGGCCGAGCAGCTCGGCGGTGGCGTTCGTGGCCGCGATCGCGTCGGCCAGCTCCTGGCGCTCGGCGTCGGTGAACAGCCGCCGCTCTTGCAGGGCCTGCCTGGCGCCCCCCTGCAGTAGCCGCTTGCCGGCACGCTCGGCAATGCCGGCCAGGATCATGCTGCCCTCACGCTTGGCGTGGCGCAGCAGCTCCCCGATGCGGTAGCCGTCCGGACCGGCCGGGGCGACCTCACGCGCCGCCTGTCCCTCCGGCTCGTCCATCCTGTCCGCGCGCGGCAACGTGCGGGCCAGGGCGGCCAGGATCTGGGCGTCGGTCAGCGTCGGCGCAGGCCGGCCGGTCGCGGCGTAGGTCGCCGACAGGAGGGCGCGGACCTCGGGCACCAACGTGGCGGGCTGCATGTTAGCTGTAGCTCTCCACCAGCAGGCGGCCGCCGCATGTCAGCACCCGGCCGGCTGCCGTCATGATCTTGCACTTGAGGACGTACACCACGCCGGCCGTGCCGGTGCTGAGCAGCGCCAGGACCTCATCGCCGCTGATCGAGGCAGCCCCAACGGTCAGCAGGTTGTCGCCCGCGACCTGGGTGATGCTGACCACGCTGGCGATGGTGTCGCCGGCAACGATCTCCGGGAACAGGGCGAAGTTGAAGCCGTACAGCCGGACCTCGTCGGGCGTCTCGATCAGCGTGGTGGCAATGGGCACGTCAGCGCTCCCTGTCCAGGTGGTTTGGCGGGCAGACTCCGTCCAGGCAATCGGACGGGCCTGCTCGGTCCAGATGAGGTTACGCGCAGATTCTGTCCAGGTGCCCGACGTGCGCGGGGCGATGAACACGGCCAGCAGCGTGGCCACGGTCTGGGCGGTGAAGTTGAGGACCTGGCTGTAGGTGTGGACGATTTGCTCGGCCAGACTGGTAGCGGTGGAGACGGAGAACCCCAGCGTCTTGCCGATGGCCTTGCCGATCGTGCTGACGGTCGAGGGAGCAAATGCCAGGGCTTTGGCGCAGGCCTTGCCGATCGTCGTCACGCTCGAGGGACCGAAACCCAGGATCTTGCCGCACGCCTTGCCTACGGTCGAGGATGACGACGGGCTGAACGCGAGAGCCTTACCCACGCTCTTGCTGACCGTCTCCGAGCTGGACGGTGAGAAGGCCAGAGATTTGCCCACGGCCTTGCCGATCGTCTCGGACGTCGTCGGGCCGAAGGTCAGGCCCTTCCTGACAGCCTTGCTGATCAGCTCCGAGGTGGTGGCGGAGAAATCCAGGGCCTGGGTGTAGGTGTTGGCGCCGCCGCCGCTCGCCTTGACCTGCGGCAGGCTGGAGACAGGCGCCGAGCTGACCGGACCGCCCGAAACCAGCATGGCTTACTCCGCACGTTAGCCGCTCACCGCTCGCCCCGAGACCACTCCGGCCGCCCGCCCCGGCGGCAGTGGCGGTCCCGGCTGCCACGGCGGCCAGTATTGCTGCTGCGCGGCCAGGACATCGAGGATCGCACGCATGGCCAGGATGAGGTTCGCCTGCATCCCGGCCAGGTAAACGACCACGCTAGACGCCGGCAAAGCCGGCTGCGCGAAACGCGGCAGCAGCGATTTGCTGCATCTCCTGGGTTGTCGGCACGTACTGGCCGCCGGCCAGCTTGCTCAGCAGGGCAGCGTAATTCAAAAACGACGAGTAAAACGCGCCGGCCGGGTTGATCGTGACGCTCGCCGCGACCCCGCCAACTGTCTGCGTCAGCGTCCCGCCCGGCATGCTGAATTGGTTGCCGTTGGCGTCGAACGCGGAGATGACGGCGCTGTTCGTCAGCTCATCGAACTGGAGGGAATAAACCCCTCCGGAGGGCGTGGCCGGCTGCTGCTGTTCGGCCTCCCATGTGGGCAGGAGCGTGATGATGACGCCTTGGTTATTCGCCCAAAACTTTGCCATCGAATTACCCCTTGATGAACTGGTAGAGGAGGAAAGCCAGTACCCGCTGGGTCTGTGCCGCCGTCGCCGTGCCCGCCCTCAATGCCGTGTAGATCGCCGCCAGGTTCGCCTGCACGAAACTCGCATCGTTGGTGCCAGCAGCCGCGGCGCTGACGGCCACGGGACCGCCTGACTTTTGCAATGCCCCCGCGACGATCTTGTACAGCCCAGTGTTGGCCTGCAGGTCAGCAAGCAATGCGGCGTTGGTCGTTTCATCGAACGTCAATGATGCCGGTGGGCTCGCCGGCGGCGTGCACGGGTTGGCCGGATTGCCGATGTAGGTGATGTTTCCGTTCGCATCCCCGCACACGTTTGTCATGAACTAAGCTCCTGTCCAGGAAAGCAGCAGCATGCTGCAGGGCATGGGCGTAGCGGCATTGCCGGTCAGGTTCCCGTTCACAATAATCCCGACCTTGTTCGGCGCAGTAGTGAAGAAATTGCCGCGTGCCCGCTGGTCGACCAGGTCCCATTGCTGGCCGTTGGCGCTCAAATAGAAATAGAGGTTCGTGCCGTCATCCTCGACACCCATCCAGATGCCAGAGGAGAAGGCAAGGGGCTTGATATTGAGGCCGTTTTCGTACTGCGAATTATTCGACGTGACCGAGTTGTCCTTGCTGATTTCCAAGCTCGGTCCCTGGTAAATCTCCACGCCGCTCGATTCGTCGGTTGCCGTGTCGTAACAGTAGTACAAGAACGAAATCACCTTCCCCGATGAGGACTCGTAGAACGCCAGGCCGCATGATGGAGCCAGATTGTGGGAGGCCGGGCTGTCGCTCGTGATCCCCCACGGATAAATCTGGGGAATAAACAATGCCTTCACGGTGTACGGCGTGCTCGGCGCGGAGCGGACATACAGCCGATCCTGGAAGCTGGTCGTGCCCGGGTCGCTCAGGTAAATCGCGTTCTGGGTTGTCGTGACTGTCGCCGATCCCTGATTGACCCAGCTCCACCCGCTCGACTCCGGTGCGGTCAACGGGAACGTCGGACCGAACGGGTTGAACGCCGAGCCCGTGTCGAGCTGGAGAGCGTAGCCGTCCGTGGGAAAGCACAGGCGGCCTGCGAGGTACGCCACCAGCGACGATGAGGCGCCTGTGAAGTGGGCGATGTCCGAGAGAAACGACGACGGCAGCACGAGCCCGCAATACTGCGTGCCGCTGCTGAAATTGACCAATGTGCCCGGCCCCGAGCTCCCGTCCACGACGTTGCCGCTGGTGCGCGCGAACGTCGTGCCGCTGGACGTGTAGACGGCGGCCCGTTGAACCTCCCAGCTCCCGTTGGGGTTCCCGTTCGCATCGACCGAATAAATCACGATGTCGCACGTGTCGCCGTTGCTCAACTCGCCGAAGGATTGGTAGCCGGTGATCGCGGACCCGAGGGTGACGGTGGACGTGCCCGGGTTACCGGACACGGACATCAGCACGCGGTCGAACAGCTTTGGCCCGGCCATCAGGTCTTACCCCGCGACAAACTTGACGTTGAACGTGAACGCGATGCTGTCCCCGTCGTTCAAGTTCACCACGGAGAAATCGCCCTTGCAGTAGAGGTTGCCGCTGCCGATGGTGGCGTTGTCCCAGAGGCCGGCGTTGGTAATGCCCAGCGTGCTGGCGTCCGTGCTGGTGAACGTGCCGGTGACCTGGAACGTGTCATTGGTCACCGTGGTCGTGGCCTGCGCACCGGTGCCGGTCACGCGAGATCCGGATGACGAGCCGGCCGCGTTGACCTCGCTGAACAGGGTCGTGTCTGTCACCGCCGACGTACCGTTGCCAGTGCCGACACCGATGTACTTCGGTTCGGTCGCCGTTTGGAGCATCGACTTCGATTCGATCGCCACCCCGACGTTGGTGACGACCGTCGCCAGGCAGAGCTGGCTCAGCCGGTCCCAGGCCCTGGCCGCCAGGCGGCGCATGCGCTCGCGTAAGCCCAGGTCGGAATGGGCGATGATCCCGCGCGGCTCCGCGCTGGCCATCGGGCAGACCTCGCCGCGGTGCCAGCCCGGGTGGCCACACTGGCAGCGCAGCACGGTGGCTGCGATCGTGATCTCGTGCTCGGCGTTGGCGAGGTGCTGCATCGTGGCATGGTGCCCCGCGGCCCCGTCCGAGTGCGACCCGTGGCGGTGCCCGCTCAAGCGGCCCCGCTCACCAGCTCGGCCGAGGCCCGCAACACCGCGGCAGCCACGTCGTCGCCGTAGCGTCCTGCCAGCTGGCGCCGCCTGTCGGCCACGGCCCGGGCGGCCCGGTCGGCGACGCCATCCTGCCCGCTGCCGCCGTCTGCATGCGACTCGGCGGGCTGGCCCTGCTCCTGAAGCGTCTGGCGCACGTCCTCATCGGAGGGCAGCTCGGCGTGCAGGCCCAGGGCGTCGTTCAGTTCCTCGAGCAGCGAACGCACGACACCGATGGCCGCCTCCAGCCCGTCGTCCGCGAAGGCCTCGGCGTGCTGGGCAGCCGCCTGCCCGCGCGCGGCCAGCTTCCGCTTCGCGTACAGCACGGCCTTGGCGGCAGCCCAGGCACTGCCGCTGACGATCATGCTGGCGCCCGTCATGCCGAACTCTGACGCGGCCTGGCTGATGATCCAATCGTGGGCCGTGCCCAGGACGTCCTCCTGCAGATAGGGGCCAAGTGCCGCCAGCCTGGGGCCGGCCGCCTGGATGGTACGTGTGGCCGCCTCGGCGCCCTTGCGGGCCGCCTCG
>Ga0153952_1000643_pt1 | contig 12340 bp, 10 predicted proteins | sample TSNJ036MetaG_FD_104746 | JGI IMG/M metagenome (GOLD analysis project Ga0153952, IMG submission 104746) | Attine ant fungus gardens microbial communities from New Jersey, USA - TSNJ036 MetaG | ecosystem: Host-associated > Fungi > Mycelium > Unclassified | place: USA: New Jersey, Wharton State... | reverse complement strand
TGAGTTTATCAAAAACAGGTATGGCAAAATTGTAAGCGTCACCTCCTTTTTCGGAAAGAGCGGGCAGATCGCCACTGGCGTAAGCTATGCGGCATCAAAATCGGCTATGTTCGGATTCAGTAAAATGCTCGCTAAGCAACTCGGTGAATACGGAGTGACGGTAAACTCGGTGGCAGTGGGGCTGATGAATTCCCAGAAGAAACTGGTGGAAGATAACCTGCACCTCCTGCCTCTCAAGCGCGGAGCCCGGCCGGAGGAAATCGCAATTCCCATAGTATATTTGTCCTCAAAATTTTCCGATTATATCACAGGATACTGTATGGACGTAAATGGCGGGCTGTATTTGGATTAAAGCGACAGGACTGCCAACAGGCAGTCCTGCCTGACATGGAAAAACAGCTTTACAAATACCCGTTAACACTTAAAGGACTTTTCTATCATTTTTGTGAACTTATCAGGATATTTACGGCCAAAAAACGGATTGAGTTCATCAACAATCTCATATCGCGCATTTGGTATTAAGGATACCAGCAAACGAAGCTTTTCCTCTTCTGCCGGAGCACCAATTAATTTTGTAGGAATTATGATTTTACGTAAGCTATCTGTCAAATCTATATCACTGAACAGAGCAGTATGCAAGGATTCACTCCACTCTCCGGCCAAATGCATACACAATGTTCTTGCTCCAATTACAGCGGTAGTCTCCTGATAGCGCTGTGTTCTCTGCCACATTTCCACCAGGTGACTTCCGTCATCTGCTGCCGGAATCGGCTGATACACCGGCAATGCTCCATATGCCTGAAATTCCTTATGTTCCTTACCATAACAAAAAGAAGATAAAAACATCGCCTTCACTCTCGCAGAGTTTTGTATGGCAACATGCACAGCAATATTAGCCCCGACTAGATTTCCAACAAAACAGGCAGATGTTATCTCAAGAACATCCATAAACTCAATGACTGCCCTGGCATGTTCTTCCATTGTATACAACCGTGGCGGCCTGTCAGAGTAACCAAAGGCAAGCAAATCCGGAGCATAAACAGTATATTTCCCCGCCAGCATATCTCCGCTCTCCTCAAATTCATCCGAAGAACTGCCAGACATATGCAGCATGATTATGGGAGCTCCACTGCCTGCATAGCGGTAATGCATCTGCCCTTCCGTAATATCAACATAGGCTCTTTTCATCAGGCATCCCCCTTTGCATACTCTCAATCAACTCGTCAATCACCTCACAAACCTTTTCCGGATTTTCAACGATGATAAAATGTCCGTAGCCTTCAAGTGTAATCAATTGTTTATTCATGCAATTCACAAGCAGATTATAACTATCCTGAGCCATCTCAATCGTGTATCCCACATCATCAAGTCCTTCAATAATCCTGACCGGGCAGGTGATCCGATCCATTCCATCAGTAACATCAAGGGAATTACATTCCGAGAAATCACCATATTTCACTACGCTCGTCTCGGTTTCCACACCCCAGCGGATAAAATCCACACGAGACTGCGGTGTTTTGGAACCAATAAGCGCATCGGAAAATTCTCTTTGAGTAACTGCAATGTTATTCCCGGGATGTTTCATGACCTCCATCATATTTCCACCATCCATTACCGTATTATGTGTTCCCTGCATGCAAATGACAGCAGCCGGCGTATACTCCTGAGCAATATGGTAAACGATTCCGCCGGCCATTGAGCAGCCAATGACAATCGGGCGTTCCAGCCCAAGCGCGGTTATGCAATCCCAAATCCACGTTCCATATGTTCTATAATCAGAAATAACGGAAACCTTACCAGACAGAGGCCAGCTCTTTCCATGAGCAGGCATATCGATGGCATAAAGTCTGTATTTATTTCCTATAATCTGCATAATGCCATGATACTGCCGATTGTCTCTCCCCGCTGTGTGAAGGCAGACAATTGCCGGTCTGTCTTCTGGTGCGTCATTGGTTTCCACATAGATCTTGACACCATTTACCGTGATATAAAATCCTCTGATTATATCAATGGCATTCGGAAAAACAGCCGGTTCCGGATTGCGCTGCGGAATATCATAATATAACGGCTTATCTTCCCGGATATAAGAGTACATTCTAAGAATCTGAGCAACCATACAATTGAACTGTCTCCATCGGATAGGGTCACTCATCCTGATATAAAATCCCGGTTTCCCGGTAAACCGGTGCTCCGCCCGAACAGAGCTTCTCTTGAATGTCGGAAATGCATCCCACATTTCTTTCGTTAACCCCATTGCCAAATCTACCCCGTCTTCGGGTTCACCTTCCTCCACTCTTGTCACATGACCCTTATCAAGATATAATGTTCCAACCAGCTCATCTTCCGAAAATGTAACCGTTCCGGTAAAAAATTTAGCCACATAATAATCCAAAAACAATTCACTTTCGCTCCCGTTTAAATACATCTGAAGTTTTCTTAATCTTTCAATCATATGTATTCCCCTTTCATACATGAAATATGACATGATACCTGCTTTCAGGCAGACATCCTCGCCTTTTCTTTCTTTAACAAAAATAATGCTGCAAAGATCACCAGTACTGCTGCCACACCGATTACCCCATGTATATAACTTGCCAACATATAAGAACCTGAGTTCTGACGAATCACTCCGTTTAAGGTGGACAATGGAGAAGACACAAGAGCCGCGACCGCATAAACGAATCCATAGATTTTTCCCACATTCTTATATCCATAAATATTACCCAGGATAATTCCCGGCATGCTCAGGCATGTAGAATTTGCGATACTCCCTACTGCGTAGAAAGCAAATACCTGCCAATAAGAGTGCAGATTTGCAGAAAGAAAATATCCCAATGCAGTACATCCGCAAATGATGCCCAGCAATTTCAAAGGCTCAATCCGATCCATATACTTCATCATCAGAATCAGAAAAATCAAACGAATGATCTGCCGGAACGATAATACCGGAGATATTTGTGTCATATCAAATCCGGCTTCCAAAAACATTAAGGTGCCCGGACTCATCAGATAGCTGGATAGTGCCTGAAGCCCTATAAACACCAACAGCAATACCCAGAAAAGGGGCGTTTTAAGTGCACTGGCAAGTGTATACTGGGTTTTCACATTCACATTTTTATATACCTTGTAAGTGATTTTCACATCACTCTCCCCTTGCGTAAGGGAATTCGGGTCATTATCCGGATACTGTCCGATATCGGAAGGCTTGTTAATCAAAAACAGTGCCATCCCTAATCCCACAATACTTGTTATGCCATAGAAATAATAAGCCGCTTTCCAGTCACCCCCGGATTTTTTGATAATAGCATTCGCAATAATCGGTGTCACCACACCGGCAAAAACCGTGCCGGTATTAATAATCGCACTGGCCCTGCCCCGTAATTTGAATAACCAGTTATTGACCAGGGTCTGGCCGGTAACAGAACCGGTAAACATAAATGCAATTGAGTACACAATACCACAGTTAAGCACGTATACAAAACCGTTGTTTGGCTGAAACCGTACAATTGCAAGACCACCAATTATTGAAACAACCGAACCAACTATATATAGGACTTTGGCACCGTATTTATCACTTAAATATCCTGCTAAAGGCCCCAAAACAACACCAGCAGCAATCACAACCGTCCATACAAAACCATGGGTTACCTTGGAAATGGTATTTTCCGGACTCGCCATCATAATTCCGTTAGCAACCGTATGAACATTACTTTGAAAATTACCAACAAACGTCATAATCAATGTGGACAAAATAATAATATTCCAGCCCTGGAATCTTTCATAGTTTTTTTTCATGTCACTTAATCCCCCCATTATATAATATATTCATCCTTCAGTTTTCCAATTTCTTCTTCTGTATATCCCAGTGATCGATATACTTCCAGATTGTGCTGTCCGATGGCCGGAGGATCAAAAACTTTAGCAGGCGTTTCGCTCATTTTGATACACTGATTCGTGATTTTCACTTCTCCGAATCCCTCTAAATGAACGGTTGTAAACATATTTCGGACACCGCCGATATGCTCATCCTCCACCACCTGTTTTACATTTAAAACAGGTGCTGCGACATTTCTATTCTTAGTGATAATGCCTAACACCTCGGCAACCGTTTTTGTTTCTGTCCATTCATTGATGATGGCATCCAGTCGATCTCTATACTTCACACGGTCGGCAACCTCTGCGTAATCCGGATTCTCAAGGAGATCTTCTCTTTCAATCGACTTGCAAAACATCTCCCACTGTGCTCCATTTATCACAACTTCACCGTCGGCCGCCTGATAACATCCCCCCGGTGAATAGGCCAGATAACCGTTCCCCAACTTCGACGGAACTTCTCCGGTAGTCAAATACTGCTGAAATACGCTTGACATCCCAACCACACCGGCATCACACAGAGATACATCAATCATCTGTCCTTCGCCAGTCAGTGTGCGATAGTATAATGCTGCCAAAATGCCAATGGCTGCATGCAGGCCTGCCATGACATCACATATGGAAGCTCCGCAACGGACGGAAGAGGAACCAGGGAATCCCGTCACACTCATGATGCCGCTCATTGCCTGAGCCGCCGGATCGAGCCCGGCTCTCTGACTGTAAGGTCCCTCCTGCCCATAACCTGAAACAGCCGCGTATATCAGACCGGGATTAATTTCCTTTAGCAGACTGTAATCCAACCCCAATTTTTTCATTACCCCCGGACGAAAGTTTTCAACAACAACATCGACTTCTTTGATCAGCTTCAGGAAAATTTCTCTTCCTTTCTCACTTTTCAAGTTGAGCGTAATTCCCCTCTTACTGCGGTTGAAAGCGGCAAAGTAGCCGCCAAGCGGCATAGAAGTGCGCGCCATATCCCCTGCCAATGACTCCAGCTTCACAACATCTGCTCCCAGGTCTCCAAGAATCGCGGTACACAGCGGTCCGGCCAGAACCCGGCCCATATCTAAAACCTTTAAATTATTCAAAGCACCTTCTCTATTCATCTTTCTTCCTCCTGAAATTATCCAAGCTCATTTCCCGCAATCAGCACTGCACTAAGCTGTGGGGGGCCGCCAAAGGTATGCGACAACCCCAGATGCAGATCTCCTTTGACCTGACGTTCCGGATTGTCCACCTGCTGCTGAAGCTGCTTGTACAACTCATAAGTCATTCGAATGCCACTCGCCCCGACCGGATGCCCGAAACACTTCAAGCCTCCGTCTACATTAACTGGAATTTTTCCGTCTCTGTCAAAATAACCTTCCTGCAAAAGCTTGTGCGCCATTCCTTCATCACAAAAATCAAAATTTTCATAAATAACCAGTTCTGTAACCGTAAAACAGTCATGTACTTCCGCAAGGCTAATCTCTTCTCTCGGATTCGTAATTCCTGCCATCTGATATGCGTCCTGAGAAGATTTTATCAATGCTGGAAAATGAAGCCAGTCAAAGTTCGGATTATAATGCGGCATGCTGTCATGAGAAACACCGAACCCCTTGATATAAATCGGATTTTCTCTGAAGCTTTTCGACATATCCGTTCTGGTGATGATTGCACAGCTTGCCCCGTCACTGGTTCCACAGCAATCATACAAACCAAGCGGAGCGGCTATAATCGGCGCATTCAATGCATCCTCGATAGTAATCACTTTATGAAAATGTGCTTTTGGTGACAAAAATCCATTCGCATGGTTCTTCACGGCAATCCGGGCCAACGCTCTGCGCCCTTCGTCATAGGCAAGTCCATATTCATGAAAATAACGCTGCCCAATGAGTCCAAACGATCCTGGTGCCGTACGGCGATTCTCCATAACCGGGGTATTTCCGCGTCCGACACCTAAGCCGCCTGCCCCTGTATCTTTTAATTTTTCCGCCCCCAATACCATAACCGTATTATAAACTCCACAGGCCACAGCCATGGCCGCCTGTATCAGTGCAATGTGCCCGGAACAGCACCAGTTTTCATTGTGATAAGCCGGAATTCCATCCAACCGCAATGCATCAACTGCCACAGCGGATGCTCCTGTAATAAAACTGGATGAATAAAACAAAGCATCAACATCCTCTTTTCCAATCCCTGCATCAGCAAGCCCCTCCGTAACTGCCTCGACAATCAGATCCTCGATACTGCAATCCCAGCGTTCGCCAAACTTGCTGCATCCCATACCAACAATTGCTGCTTTATCTTTCATGTTTCACCGCCCTCCTTAATCCTTACCGGTCTGAATTTCCAATAGTAATTATTAAAATTCCCCAGTTCATTCATCTTTCGGAAAGTGAATTCAAGAGTCATGCCAACTTCTACCTCGCTCGGATCGAAATCCGTCATAATATTGTAATACCGCACACCATATTCATCATTCGCGCATACCTGTCCGACAACCGGATCATCATCGGATCCTGCAAGCTCATCAAGTGTAAATGTATAGATCTTTACCACCCGTTCATCAAGATTAATCCGTTCCAACTCATCAACTGCACCGCAATTATGACAAACCCTATTCGCCGGAAAGATCTCGGCTCCGCATTTTTTGCACTTGCTGCCCTTAAATCGAAGAAAGGTGTCTTGTTCACGCCAGGTCTGAGCATTGGAAGGTTTTAGATTATACACACTTGCCACAGTAGGACAAATCTTCCGAAAAGATAAGAAACGATTGTATTCCTTAAACTCCCTGCGCCTGGAAAGAAGCGTATCCACCAGAGGAGCTTTCTGAATATTGGTGATTTCTTCCGTAACAGTAAGTACCATAGTATCCGCCCCATTGGCATAATTGGCTACCAGCAGCCGATCTCCCGGTTTTGCTTTTTCAAGAGCAGCCACCAATAAAAGTAATGCCTGCGCGGTACCGCAATCCCCGACTTCAAGCAGCAATGTATCTTGAATTTGATCAGGAGAAAAGCCAAGTCGCTCGGCAAGCTTTAGATATTCACGCATATCCGATGCCGGCAAAATTACTTTGGCAAAATCAGAAGGCTGCATTTCCGTTCTTGCAAGTATTTCATTCACTGCATAAGTAAGAGAACTTGTATATCCTTCCTCATAAATAAATCGGGATTCCCCCCAGTTTACAAACGTTTCACATGAATTTCGCCATACATCCACAATTTCATCACTGACTGCAACATACTCGTCTATCGTAGCAATCAAGTTTTCACTCCCAATCACAACTGCCGCCGCCGCATCTCCCAAAAGCTGCTCTTTCCGGCTATTCGGATATGTATCCCGACATTCAGATGCCACGATGACAGATTGTTCATTAGGATTTACACACGCGGCATCTGCGGCTGCTTTTATCGCACTTGTACCACCCTTAAGTGACCCCATCACATCTGCTGTATATATCTTTCTCGCCAGATCACATGCTGCTGATATAATCCCTGCATGAGATTTCTCTGCATAAGGTGCAGAAGAAGACGCGAAAAATACACCTGTCACATCTTTTTTGTCAACAAACCGGAAACATGTTCTTGTTGCTTCGACGGCCATAGTTACACTATCCTCATCACTATTCATCATGCTGCGCACACCCTTCATGCCTTTTTTATTCCAGGCTTTCGCAATCACATCACGGCTAATATAGAAATATGGAATGTATGCCCCTACCGCCATAATACCAACCCGTTTCATGATGTATTAACACCCCCTCATTTAGATTTTTCTTGTTAATATCACTTTAACATAATCAAGTCCTGTATCTCAATCCAGATATCATTGAATATTCAGGCAATATTTCCCTAGATTTATAGGATACGGTTACTAATACTGCACCAGTATGTCTGGCGATTATTTCAAAAAAAATTGCCTTGTCCGTCAGGGTAAAAAACATCTCCCCATAACAAACAAAGCAATTTTTACTTTACTTTGAAATTTTATAAAGAATATACGCAGTGTTTAAAACATACTTTCCAATATTACTGAAAAAATCATACCCTGTGATGTTGCAGATATTCTGCAAACGATATCTAAGTGTGCTGGAATGAATATGTAAAGCCTTTGAAGCTGCTTCCAGTGTATTGTTAGATAAACATTCCATCAATGTTTGCCAAAGCTGCTGGTTATAACATCTATCATATTCCATGATCGGATCAATAACTGTTCTGTATATCTGAGCCGCTCCATCAGTTCCAAGCATGTATGAGATTACACTAATCTCAGAGAAATTCTCATAACAATAAATATTCCCCTGTGCGTCAAAAGCATTGCCGTAACTAAGGGCCTGCTTCGCCTGATTGAGACATTCGGAAATTTTTCTGAGGTCACTTTGTTTCGTACTGCAGCCAACCTTACAATCCAGTTTCATCTGTCTCATTGCGGTATTGACACTGCTTTTAAATTTTTTATTTTCTCCGGTTGAAGTTGTACTATCTTCTGATGTTGGACAAATAGTTACGAAGCCTTCCATGATAAAATATGCTACAGCTCCGGGAAATTGCATCTGAATATTACGTATAAGTAATTCCATCCTCCGTTCATTTTCTTGTTCGGAAATTGAAAAAAGCAGCACCCGAAACGATTTATTCTCTTTAAACCCAAGCAAATACAGGCGCTCTTTGATTACATCAAGTTTGTTATGTCGCCCGAACAATATCTCATCTAAGATTGCCGAAACCCTTCTTCTCTGGTCTGTCTGTATTGCATATTCTTCCATAAATTTTATCGACAGAAAGTTTTTCATCTGTTCTGAGAGAAGTATTTCATAATCAGTCAATTCACTCATACTCCAGACAATAAAGTATCCCATCAGTAATTTTTTTAATCTGCACGGAAACACATAACAGTCGTCAAAACAATAATAAGAGTTTCCTTCCATTTTCTCTGTCACATTCTGCAATATTTTTTTAGTCAGCCTGTCGTAATATTCCTGATTGTCCTTTGTTTTGTCGAAATCCTTCCTGATATACTTGGCTAATACTAATCCGGAGCCAGAAGCACATACACAGCTGTGCTCCAGTCTTTTCCCTATTTTCTTTGTAAAACTGGATATCTTTTCGCCATTCAGTAATGTCAAAAAGATCTCCTGATATAGTTCATTTGCAGTCTTTATTTTATTAAATTCATTATTGATAATTTCACTGCTAATCACTGAAATCACATTGCTGAACATTAACCCCTGCATGCGAAATAGCGGCAGTTGATATTTCATTGCTTCCTCAATTATTTTTGGCGAAATACTGTCAACAAATCTATTTATTTTAATTGCAATTCCTGAAATATTATTTTTAGCAAGTTTTTTTATGACTTCAACCATTTCATTCTCATTCTTGCTAAAATTATATAATGTAGTAAGTACAAACAGGCCAGGCACCAGATTGCCATCTGCAAAATCAGGAACTTCCATGACGCTGACAGATGTCACGACCCGGTCTAGTCCGCTTTCGCCTGTCAGTAAATCCATATTCGCTTTAAGTGATTGCAATGAATAAATATCTTGAACAGTAATCTCCATTTCCTTCCTCCGGTCCTTGATTTACAATACCTTTTTGTCTTTTGATTTGTTATTGTTATTCTAATATAACACATCTGTTGATACCACTGGTTTTTTTATCCAGCATGCTGTTTTGTTCACCTTTTATAAAACTGTTTAAGCAAAAAATGGGGGCTGCTAATGCATCCCCCACAAGAGTTCTTCTTAAATATCAATCACCGCTTCCAGTTTCTTATCCAGGCGGTCTTTTTTCTCATCATAAGTAAGAAATGATACCAGGATACAACTCACAGTGGTAAAAGCAATAACATACATATACCAGGGCAATCCACCCGGCCACACAAACCCACATTGATTTAAAACCAGCGAAATTATGTTCAGTACAAATGCAGAAACCGAAGCAAACATCATCCCCTTTTGGGTGGCACGTTTCCAGACCATACCGATTACAAATACCGGCAAGTTAACGGTCATAAGTGTCCCCCAACCCAAAAATCCAAGTGTAATAACCATTTCAGAGTTTGTAGATGCCACAACAATTCCAATGAGCCCCAGAACAGCAATCGCAATACGGTATGCCTGAATCTGTTTTTTATCTTCGAACTTGATATTGAAGCAGCTAAGAAGATCCTTAGACAACAGGCTTGAAGAAGTCGATAAATACATACTTGCTGAAGATATGATCGCCGCCATAACAGAGGCAACAATCAAAATATTCATTACAATTCCCAGATAATCGGCAAGATGCCATATTGCTTCATCAGGTACCGCAAGTGGATTGATTTCTCCTGTTGCCACAAGGTATATAACGCATAATCCCAGGATACTTGCCGAAAAACAGGCAATCCCCTGTGTGATCGCTGCCACAAGGCCTGCATATGGTAAATCCCGCGGCTCCTTAATCGCATACATACGTGTCAATGTAGCCGGCTGACAAGCCACTCCAATGAAAGAAAACAGTATCCATGTATTTGCCTTTGCTCCCAACACATCGGCACCAAAAGCATTCAGATAACGCGGACTGAAGTTCGCCGTAATGCCATTACTCCCTATTACTACAGGGTTTGCCGCCACCGCTTCCATGACCCCTGAAAACCCACCGAATTTCCAAAAGAAAACCACACACAATACAACACCAACACTAACAATGATTGCTCCCTGAAATGCCTGAGACAATATTCCGGCAGACTCACCACCAATCATTACATACAAAATAACAACTCCAAAAACCACACTGGATGTTAGCAGCGGCGGCCATCCAAAAAGAAAACTAAACAAGCTTGTCCCGGCCGCGATCTGTGTAATCAGATAGGCAAAACATCCAATAAACAACACGGCACAAGTAAATCCCTTGATTATGTTATTTCCTTTATAGCGAAGGGAGATAACATCCCCAAGTGATGTCACCTCTCCAATCTCCGCGATTGCTCTCATTCTTTTACCAATCAAAATATACGCCACCGCAAAACAGCAGCTAAGAAACGCCGAAAGTGACAATGCATTTCCATTAAGATATATTCCCGCAGTCCCACCAACCATAATCATTCCACTAACCATAGCAGCCGTACTTGACAGTCCTGTAATCAATGGGCCAAACATCTTGGTACTGCCGATAAACCCCTGCACAGAAGTACTTCTTTTTGATGCAACACCGATAATAAACGAAACAAGTAATAAAACAAATATACTAGCCACAATTAAAACCTTCTCACTCATTATCCTTCACCTCATCTTCCTCTGAATTTACTATTGACAGAAAGTGGTTCCAATCCTCCTCCGACAACCATAAATCTCTCCGTTTGTAAAGGCCCAGAGAGATTGTTAATATTCCGGCGAGCCAATAGAAACAGAGTTCAAAAAAATAAGAAGGATGCATCCCCAATATAAGAAAAGAGGGTCGCATATCACCATACAAAAACGCAAAATACTGCATCCCGACAATACCTACCGTAAAAGTAATCAGCCAACTTAAAAACGGGTTCGCAAATAACTTTCTATTAATCGTCCCGTTATGAGAAAATCCGATTAACATGTGAGCAGAAATTATGACGACCGATACATACATGGCGGCAAATCCTTTTCCTGCAAGCGTCATTGCGATAACCATTACCCACCCCAGAGCAATTATAATCATAAGGTGATCTACTCTTTTAGAATCCAATTTCATTCGCCCGTACCCCCTATTGTCATTGGTATCAACACAAATAGATATACTTGATTCCTATTCTGTATAGTATCATTATAATTTGTCTGAACATTCAATACAATCCTTGGTTTCTATTAAAACTTACCAGGTTTTTTCCTAGTTTTACTGTGAGACAAATTATTTAACAGGCAAACCACCTGAATTCTTTTAGCTGCATCGGGCTGAAAAATCCATCGTATAGCCCAGTCCCCGTTTGGCCCTCTGCTAACAGGTATCGGCATCCCATACGGTAATATTTACCCTCGGCTGCTCCGTAAACTTCTCACTCCACCAGCGATCCAAAGCAGCTCTGGTATGGCTGCCCAGAATACAGTCAACGCGACTTCTCTTCTTGGATTGTGAATTATTAAGGAAAAGCCAATATGATTCTGTATTGCAGGAACTGGATGACAGCAAAGGCAAGAAACCAAATGGATGCCCTGTCAACCTGCACGGTTACACGTGCGATCGGCAAGGTCCGTGCTGAAACCGTTCAAGGCTGGAACAATAAAGAGCAGACAAATAAAGGAATCGCCAGAAAGCGCATAAATACGAGCTTTCTGGCGATTATGTAAATTTTGACTAATGTTCTGCACTGATATCGACCAGAATGCTAATCATTTATAGTTTCTCCATCAGCACAAATAAGCTCCTGATACCAATAAAAACTATCCTTTTTATATCTTTTCAAATCCCCACCATGTTCATCACGATTTACATATACGAGACCATACCGTTTTCTAAAGCCTTCGCTT
>Ga0153952_1000642_pt1 | contig 12348 bp, 17 predicted proteins | sample TSNJ036MetaG_FD_104746 | JGI IMG/M metagenome (GOLD analysis project Ga0153952, IMG submission 104746) | Attine ant fungus gardens microbial communities from New Jersey, USA - TSNJ036 MetaG | ecosystem: Host-associated > Fungi > Mycelium > Unclassified | place: USA: New Jersey, Wharton State... | reverse complement strand
TTGAAATACAACGCTCTTCATGATAGGAAAGAAGAAAGAAAAAATACAAACAGAATGCTTACCTTGTTGAGATCAGAGAACTAGCGTGGCGATTTTATACTTTCACGTGATTCGGCAAATCGCGAGATACTGTGCAGATGCTACAGCCACTCACATCGAATTAGGCGCTCCAAAACCACATCAGCAAGTACAAGGTAATATATATCACCGGGGCCATCCTTCTCATTAGACCTAACTAGCCTTTTCCTAGATGGCTGCTCAAATCAGCAAAAAGCGCAAGTTCGTCGCCGATGGTGTCTTCCGCGCCGAGTTGAACGAATTCTTTACCCGTGAGCTTGCGGAAGAAGGCTACTCTGGTTGTGATGTTCGCGTTACTCATGCCCGTACCGAGGTATTCAATGACTAATGGCTAATTGACGGATATGTGACTTACGAATGTTATCAGATTATTATCCGTTCTACCCATCCCCAAGATGTCTTGGGTGAGAAGGGCCGCCGCATTCGCGAACTTACTGCCCTCGTCCAAAAGCGATTCAAATTCCCTGAAAACTCCCTTGAACTTTACGCCGAAAAAGTTCAGCATCGTGGACTTTCTGCTGTCGCTCAATGCGAGTCTCTTCGCTACAAACTCTTGGGTGGTCTTGCCATCCGCCGGTATGTTCGATTCAATCTACTCTAACTATTGATAGTGATCATGATAACCTCTCAAAGTGCCTGCTATGGTGTCCTCCGATTTGTGATGGAGTCTGGTGCTAAGGGTTGTGAGGTTGTAGTTTCTGGCAAGCTTAGGGCCGCCCGTGCAAAATCTATGAAGTTTACCGATGGCTTTATGATCCATTCCGGTCAACCGGCTCGTGACTTTGTTGACTATGCCGTCCGTCACGTCCTCCTCAGGCAGGGTGTTCTTGGTATCAAAGTAAAAATGTATCAAGAAATGCCTATATCCATCAGAATCTATCTGACGTTTCGTGTTTTTTTTTAGTATGAAAGGCTATGATCCTGAAGGAAAACTCGGTCCCAAGAAACCCCTTCCCGATTCGATCCAAATTTTCGAACCCCCTGCAGACAAGCTCGTCTCCGAGCCTATTTCAGAACAGCGCGAACCTCTCCCTGTACCGGTTGCACCCCCCGCTGAAGAGGCATATGCTGCTCCGGAATCTTCGTTCCAACAACCCGAAGGATACACAGAGCAGCCTGTATTCTGATTTTTCCATTCTGTTTCTACTTTGTTGTAACTCCATTGTCTTTGATTCGGTAGTTTAAGCAAAACAAGGGTATCAGCAAGGATATAGCATAAAATAGCTGAGGCATCAAAGATTGATCTGAACACTGCTCCCTGCCAAACCACTTGAGGGTAATTCGATGACAAAATTCTTCCTTTGACGAATTCCCCAGTGGGGTGGTTTTCTGCCAGGTCCCAATGATAGAGTGATCTCAATTGTAGTCAACGACTGCGAGGGATCTGAAACAAAGATCGCAGCATCATTGAAGTCATAGACAATTGCGGCATTGCCACTGGAAGAAATAGTGACAGCTGCAAATTCGGAAGGTGTAATCGTGACGCTTCCGCCGTCTGGCTGCCAGAAAACGACCATGACCGTCTCGTGAGTTCCGTCATAAACCGCAGATATGTTTCCATCATTCAAAACGCATTGGAGGTCTAGTTTGGCCCGTTTTGCAGCGAATTCGCTGAATTTCACTCCTGGGAACATGATATAAGATAAATCTTTGGTTAGGGGACTGTGCTCGATCCAGGCAGTGAAGAGATCTACAGTCGCAGGGGGTTGTGTTGAGGTACCGATATTCGTCCAATTTCCCGTCCTCTCCCCAACGTCAAAACGTAAAGTGTTATCATCAGAAAGCCCAGGGAACACGTAGCCCACATAACCGTGCCAAAGGCTGGCGGAATCGAGGATGGACGGAACCCTGAGCTCTACGCCATCGTCGACGAAAATAGCACCATCGTGGCGTCGTTGATCAAGAACAGAGATGACAGGCTGTCCTGAAGTAGAGGTGATGTTGGATATCATAATGAGTTGCACGTCGTCTTTGAGGAAGAACCAAACTTTCTGCCAATGCAGAGCTTTCGTCAATGGATTAGTGTAACACATGACGGAAATACCAATTTCGCCAGTGGAAACACCCCCAACAAAGTTCTCGATACCGGTGAATCCAGCCTTGTCACAAGAAAGTTCAGTTGCCCCATAGTCAGTGGTAATCCCAGGGATCATATTCCAGTCCCAGGCCGCTGCTATGTCTTCATACTCGTTGCCTTTGAGATAAGTGTAATGAGTTCCATCAGATAAATGGAAACCAAATGGCTAGTTAAACACCATTTCAGTAATAAATTTCCAGAATATGGAAGACACAAACATTTGCGGAATTGATGCACTCGGTATTCAGAGTACGGGTAGAGAACATTTTGACCGTAGATACATAATTTTTACCGCGGTGCACCTAGAAATCAATCAATCAACGTAGTTCCTTACAAGGTAATATCGCCACAAACCATGTAATCATTATCATAAAACATACGGTTACCATTCAGCCGGCCAGCATTAGCGTTCTCGCCAGTTTCGGAAAGACGTCGGGCGAAATTGGTGATAGTCGCCGAATTCCAAAGTTGTCCAAGCTGACCTATCTCTGTAAGGTTCAAATTAATGCTCCCTGTTGCCCTGACCTAGTGTTTGTAACTCAGAATAAATGAAGAAAAAGGCGACCTACTGGGGGTCGACAACCGGGAAGGAAATGAAACGGCCGAGGACAGACTATTCCAAGTCTGTAAATCATGGTTCATTGGGTAGCACCGAGCAACTTACGAAATCCCAGTGTAAGACCCCAGTGAGACTGTTGCGGAAAATCATCCACTGATCACCGTCGATAAGAACGGCTAAAGCGAGCTGGGAATTGGTGTTGGCAGCAAACTGAGTCTGAGCTGCTTCAATCTCGAGGTCTACAACATCATTCGTGCTTCAATGGTATGAGTGATGTGCTTGGAATCACAAGACGATACCCACAAGTCCTTGCCTAAGGGGTTGTGACAAATGGAACAGCGCATTCATATCATCAGTGCTTACCGTAATTTCCATTGTACACAACTCCACCATGCTGGCCTAAGAAGTAGGAGTTAGCATAAGGCAGGAAATTAAAACTCGTGCCACACCGAAAGAACCATCGGGTCTGATACCATCGGCTTTGACCTCTTGGTGAGTGACTACTTCTGCATGAATACGCCGGTATGCGTCCGCGATTTGTGTGACATTTGTGTTGAGGAGCCCGCCATCAATCCCGATCTTTGCAACATCCAATATATTGGCCCCTGTCAAAAAACTTACCTCATTGAACGGTAGGAGGAAGAGATTGTATGAACGTCCGGTCATAAAAAGGCAGTGCAAAGATTGGGAGGAGGTCAGTGTATCATTAAGAAGTAAACAAGTTTGGCCAACGAGTTCCGGCAATCCAATGACCTATTCTGATGATCCAAATAAAGTAAATTATCGATGGGAAGGACACTGACGTTAGCAAACCAGTTCGTGTTCCTGTTTTTATATCAGAAGATGGTCAATTCAAATCCCAACATGCATACCAAAGGAGGTTTCCGGGATTATCACAGGGACAAGTCGAGGTACCACCCTGGGTCAAGCAAGCCAGATTGGTAAAGTCGCGTCCAAACCAGTAATCTATTGCCAATGAGATCTTCTCGTGAAGCGTTGAGTCATTGACAAAGTGATCCCCTCCTTCCAATCCACCGTGCCAGGCAGCGGCCATTACAACTGAGGCACAGATTAGGGACTAGCTCAGAGGTAATGTATTCTCCACTTACGTGCACGCTGCCAATGCTCCTCAGCTGGCCAGTTGGCTCGACGGGCTGCACAACCCGTAGTATAATCGACTTCACTGTCGGGCCACTTGCCATCAGAGCCGAGCGAATCCATCCTGTGAAACTAGGTCAGGTATCTGTATCCTCTGGATCTTACGGAGTCTACCATGATGAAATGTTACTGGCACCGGTAAGAGGACCAATTATATTACTGAGACGTCGTGATTGCATCAACTCAATCTCTGCCAGAGTCACAGCATCCACTGATTGAGTGGGTAGAGGTGTTGTGGAAGTTGAAAAGGATTGAGTAGGTGTGGCAGTTGCACAGCCTGATGTATCAATATTTGCACCTAGGGAAGATGAAATTAATGCATAGGAGGTTGATAAATGAGCCAATGGCTGGAAGATGGTGGGCAGAGGTACAGCGAGTGTCGGTGGGGAGATCAGAAGACTAGTTGAGGATGAAAGATTGGTCCGTGGAGTTCCTGGAAGTTCCAAGCCAGAAAATGATTGTACAAAAATGAGGGATGGATCGAAAAAATACGCATAGAGGAAAAGAGTGCAGAAAAAACCTGACAGTGACAGCATTAGGTTACCTTCAGCGTTGTCGGACCACCCGATTTATAGGTTTGCCCCTATCGGGAATAGAGAGGATTTGGGAATGAGGACAGGCCGCCTGTCTAACTGCTGAGCCGAATGCGGCCTATGCGAAGATCCACCAATCTACTGGAGCGTAGACAGTATCCCATGGTACCTGACCCATGGTGCAAGAGGAGAACGAGAGCAGTGTTCGTATAGTAGTTTCCAAACCTGATTCAGATGGCAAAGGTGACGACCGTACTGTAAGATTGCCCAATCTTACTTTACCCGTTCAATCGATTTAGGAACCTTCTGGGTTTCCAACTCTGTTTGATGTAGAGCAGGCAACAGCGAGAGTGAGCCGAGTTTCTCCTGCTGAGACATTTGCCTCCAAGCATTGTACCTGTAACTCTTCCAATTTAAGATGACTTCGCTTCTGAGCTTATGTCCGACATGGATCACATGCCGGAGAGTTAAAAAAAGCCAAACCATCTAAACATATCACCAAAGTCATCAAAATACTGAGTCAACCGGGAACAAGGTAAAGTAAATGACTTCCCGTAGGATTCTGAGAGATTCTGGGAGTGTTGCATAAACCTTATTCTATGGTCTGAATCTGGGGAAAATGCAATTCCCGTAGCAACACTCCCTAGATGTGACATCACTATGTCACCCGCGTGTTTTGTGCTGCAACACAATAATATTACAAATCATGAATTCTTGAGTCACCCTGAGGACGAGCTATTACTGTGCAATTATATATCATACCAGTATTCAGGCATGTGATGCTCAATGACAATACCGCAAAATGATCCAGACTTCCACTTTCTTTGACCTGCGTTTTCTTGGGAAACAGCCCATACGAAGCCGACAGAGGAGAAACTCGTCAACAAAAGAAATTTAAGCCTATATCCATTCCATAGTAGATGCCATCAGGAGAAATGTCTCAAGCTAGCTTAACTACTGTTGCACACTAATCCGTAGACTGATACACTTGGCTTACCTTGACTTTCTGTTGCATGTTCGAGATCCAATCTAACATGCCCTAGAGTGTATAAGATCCATGCAGGAAATCTGCGCAAGAATTTCAGCAACAAGATGACAACATTTGTATCAACATCAGTGCCATCGAAAAAGTTACATTGCTTTCAAATTTTCTGGCGCTTCTTCGCTGATGCCAAGTCTTTACCAACAACTGTAACACCCTTTCCTGTCTTCACAATGTTTTGAAGAGCAATCTGTTTTTCTTTCTTCATCCCACTAACACCTCTTAACACCTTCGTCTTCTTGCCCAAGTCCCTTTCCAGCGCCTCACGCTGCCTCTTCTTCGCTCTGCGTTTTCTTGAGTGGAGAGCTTGTTTTTCATTTGGCGCAAGTTCGGACCGTGACCGTGTGTCTGACGATGTAGGGTTGAATATTTCTTGTGGAGCAAGCATATTTGTCGTTGCCTGCGCAGTCGGTAGTGTCGATTCCAATGATGCGGTAGCGACGTTTGAAATAGTCGAAATCATGACTTTGGGCTGTACACGAATTTGAATCCCATTGGAGTGAATGTGAATAAGGACATACTTGTTTTGGAACGAAGTGGGCGTTGCATAGGGCGTCAAGTTTACTACAGATATTTTCCCATTGTTGCTCGATCTCCTCATGCTCTTTCTTCAATTTTCCATCCCGATCATCCAAGCCACCTTCACCTGCAAGATAATCTTTCTCATAAATTTGCGCCAGTGATTGTGTAGATTTCGTATCTTGAAGTTCGATGATACGAGACGGTAGAAAAGGTCTGTCCTCCAAGGGGCGAATGCGAACAACGTCATCAAACCGGTTTTCTAAGATCCGTGCCTTGATCCTCTGCTCTAAGTTTTGGACTACTTCCTCAGAAATCACAGGAACAGGTTTCATCACCCGTTCGAACTCCAGATCTTCCTCGAGCAGCGAATTTTGAGGGCGTGAGCGAATATCTGCTTCCCCCATTAGAGTCCATTCTTTCTGAGCTACATTTTCCGCCTCTAGCTGAGCGATTTGTTCCCGAAGTGCAGCCTGCCTTTTCTCATGCATAGTCATATCTGGCCCAAATCCACGTGAGAGAGGCAAATAATAAAGCAAGGTTACGCACCAGCATCCGTGTGGTTGTCTTCAGCGTCTGCAAACAAATCATCCTTCAACCTTTCAACAACTGTCATGTTATCTTCTTCCGAGTCCGGGTCCTGTGACACTAACTCGCCTCCCACATTATCTTGTTCCAAATCTAAGTCCTGTGACACTGTCTCGCCTCCCACCTCGTCTCCATTACCACTACCATCACCTATAAGTCCTTCACTAACATCCAACAAGTCATCCTCTGGCCCAGATCCCATGTCATCTGGGTTATCCATTCCGTTTTCATACAAAAAGCTAAGGGGCAAATTCTTGCCTTTGGCTTTGATCTTCTTGACTCGAACCTCATCATGAAAACGGACCCGACCTTCACTATCAGATTGTCCCTTAACCGAAGGACGCAATCGTGAGCTCGTGTGTTTTGGTGCTTCAAAGAAATCGCGGTAGAAGACATCTACCAAAAATGGTCGAAACACATTTCGTCAGACAATCGGTTGATACATACCAGCTGCATCTCGTGTTTCTGCTTCATCATCGAAAGAAGTGAAAAGATCCACATTTTCATCTTCATCTTCCGAAACATCTGTATGCTCAGTTAAATCAACGTTAGGTGATGTTAATTGACCACGAGACGAAGATTTCGCCTCCGCTTGGTATGTTTCAGCGTGGAATATGTCCAGATCAAAGAAATCATCGTTGAGCCCATGGACAGAACCGTTTTTGCTTAAGCGGGCATCTAATTTTACAACATCAAGTAAGTTGCTCTTGGCTGTCAAATCGGAGAGGTCTTCATCTGAAGATTGTAAATGGATTACATCTTCGTCCTCGTTGGTTAAATCATCGCTTTCGTCCTCACTTTCGCTGTCAGCTGTATCTTCTACATCTTCTTCCCCGTACTCCTCTTCTAATGCGTCAAAATCAATCTCCTCTCCGTTTTCAATTGCTTCCATCACCTTTAGTAAAAGGTCATCCTCTTCATTGCCTCGAATTACCCGGTGAAATGTTTCCCCTTTACTCTCCTTTGTTCCTAATACGCGGTCCGACAAATCGCAAATCGCCCTTATACGTAGATCGAGTTGCATCCATACTTGTTCTGCATCCATGTTCTCAATAATTAAAGAAGGTATAGGAGTAACCTCGAAGGTTTTGGAGGTAGAAGCTTGAAATAAGGGTCTATCATTCTTTGTCTGTGATCTCGTCTGAGGCTTTTGAGGCGAATCCAAAGATATCAAAAGTCCATCTAGAAAAACCTTCGAAATATGTTCTGTTCCTAATGCTAATGATGTTGGCCAGGATGACACCATGAATAGGGCGACGAGACATACATAGGTCAAAGATGTACTTTGTAGCGGTCAATGCAGCATTTTGAATGCCTTCGTTTCCATGAGCTAATGTTTCTATCCGTCCGTCAAGTTCATTTGTCACTGCAATGAGTTCATCCGGGATCGCGAGAATCTCACGAGCTGTCATACTATGAGGGTTAAAAACGAGGACTGTTTGTCTATGTTTGCTTGACCAGGGAGGAATCCTGTACCCATCACGTGGGTTACTTATATCTTGCCAGCACTTCCCTTCATTGCCATGCCGTTTCTCAGGAAGAAAGACCCGCATTCAATACCTCCTGTAGCATCCGCAATCCATGTCGCCAGCAGGAATCCATACAACGCCTCGCCCATGAACCGATCAAGTTCTCATGTTGACAAGTATACTGAAGGGGAAGATCAGTACGCAACAGATAGATACCCACACAGCAGGGGAGTCCCTGATACCTACGCCCGAGGAGAAGCCGATTTAGAGCAAGATCGCAATGCCCTACTCTCTGGCTATAAACCTCAGAAGCCAACAGGAGGTTCTGGGAGATTTCCCAGTGGTCCTGACATCGGGCATTCTAAGGCAGGGGAAGAAACAGAAGAAGATATTGAAGGGATCAAGCAACAGACTCAATTTCTCAAACAGGAGAGCGTAAAGACGACGAGGAATGCCATACGAATGGCACGTGAGGCTGAAGAGACTGCGATGAATACACTTGGGAGATTGGGTGACCAGTCCGGTATGCTTGGATTCTACCTGACAATGACATTTTTTAAAGGACTTCTACGTGATTAGAAAAACTTGCCAATACCGAGCGTCACATGGACGTCGCAAAGGGGCACTCCGCCCGAGCTGAGGACAAAACTGACGAGCTTAAAAAGCTGAATCGTTCTATCTTCAGGCCTGCTATCATTTGGAATAAGGACGAGAAGAGGAGAGCTCAGGAAGCCAAGATTCATGCTCGTTTTGAAGAAGAGAGAGACGAGAGGGAAAGGGCAATGCTGGACATTAGAGACAGTCAGAATCGTGTTGGAAAAGCAGTCACTTATGGTCACGATGACGAGGAGGAGGCTATCGGTGGACAACGTCGAATGCTCACCGCTACACAACAAAAGGATCGTATGGAGCAACGAAAGCGGTTCCAATTTGAAGAGACCCCATCTGACAACGAGTTGGAAGATGAACTTGACGATAATTTGAACGAGATCAGCAACATTACGAAAAGACTTCAGACATTAGGTACCGCTATGGGTCAAGAACTTGATCAACAGAATTCCCGAATCGATAGAATCAGTCAAAAGACAGATCGTCTGGACAGCCACATCTTCAAAAACACAGAGAAGGTGAGTTTATTGTAAATGTTCCCGAGTTGAGACTGAAGCATCCCTGTAGTTAAGGCGGATCAAATAGATTATTTTGTTTTACTATGTTGGATAGAATTCAGCTTATTTGCGAATACCCTTACTTGGAATGTTAGAATCATGTGATGATATATTTAGCGCCTTTTGGTGGTTCACTATTCTTCTTCTTGCTACTCAGCTCAAAGATTGTACAGGAAACCCTCTCGAATGGTATCAGATTATGAAAAGCAAAAGGCTGCTTCAATTGCTAGGGTAATTGAACTATGGAATATATCGACTGTCATCTGACTGTCCAACAGAACAAGAAGCTCCTGCAATCACTAGGGCTCGACCGACCTCTGATCGAGCCAAAAGTAAGTTTGAAGAAGGAAACTTTGAAACGCAAATATGCTCCAGAGACGGAGAGTATAGACGCGCCCACACCCGAGATTAAGCGCATCGCAGTTCAGATGGACATGGAGAGCGAGCCTATCGCTCTTCGTCGTAGCTCTCGCAACTCTGGAAAGAAAGTTGATTATTCTGGATCCCAGGGTTCTGGCCTTCCCCAGCCTCTTATTTATAATAATAAAAAAGAGAATGAGGGGCCAATGGGTCGTGAGGCCGGGCAACGTATTCATAATCCGTTGAGTCGCTCTCTTGCATTCGAAGTTGTTGCAATTTTAACTTCAGCGCTTTGTTCAGGAAGACCTATGGACATATTCCAGGTATTGCTGTTGGTACCTGGTGGTTGACAAGGGAAGCTTGTAGTAGAGATGCCATTCACGCGTGGGTCATTCCATATATCTATTATGCCTTGTGAAATTGATGTGCTCGTAGTCCTTGGGTTGGAGGAATCTCAGGAGGTCCTGAGGGGGCGCACAGTGTAGTTCTTAGCGGAGGTTATGACGATGATGTTGATATGGGCCATTCTTTGTATGGCGGCTCTCATTTCTCGCCTCATCCAAACACTAATCAGAATTCGCCAGTACTTACACCGGTTCAGGTTTGCAGTACGAGCTCGTGGCTGCATTACATTGATATCCAACTTAGTCCTAGGTGGACGTGACTTGAAAGGCACAAAGACTGCCCCAAAAAATGTAGGCAATTTTTCCGATCCATCTTAGATTGATACTAACTACGTCTAGCTGCGTACAGCTCCTCAAAGCTCTGACCAGACTTTTGAAAATAACGTACGCATCCGAATTATTCCTTCTGTGCTACTATCCACCATAAAGGTTTTGGCCAGTTCAACAAGATGCTTTTGGTATATACACTGCTCTCATCATAATATTGTCATAGGCTCATTCATACGGATAGCGCTCCAGCCAAACCAGAAAGCCAGTGAGGGTTGTGCGCGGTTTCAAAGTCAGGTCGAAGTACGCACCTGCTGAAGGGTCTGTCAATCCAAACAACCATCCGACGGGAAATCTGAGACTCTCTAGGTATCGCTATGACGGACTATACAGAGTAGAAAAGGTAAAGTGGTTGAAAGTCTGCATGACGTTGTCTGAAGGCAAGAAGGCTTGGTCAGAACAAGGGCTTGCTTCCAAGTATCTCGTCTGCAAATATGCATTCAGGGTTAGTTGTTCTTGCATTTACCTGTGTTTGGGAATGATGAACATTAGAGGTTCACCTTGTAGCGCTTAGATGGGCAACCGGTGTTGCCGGTCAATTCGGATTATGATGAAGAAGAGGCAGAACCCACCGCAATCGAAGACGCAACCGAAGACGCATGATCATCATGCGTGAAACTCAACATACTCTGCTGTCAGGTCATTTTGGCTCTCGATACATTGAACTCCCATAGAGTAGACCTCAAAAGTGATATCAACTCTGGCAAAGATACTATCTTCCTGAATCTAAGATGCTTCATAGTCTCTTCCTGTGATGAATCACAACTCGGCCATCTGTCGGCGAGTCTAATTTAGAGGCATTTGTAACCACAGATGACTTCGTGTAGGAAACCAATGATGCTGGGAGTTGAATTACTCGTTCGAGATTGCCACGATACAGGCATTCTTCCATTGACCAGCATGATCAGTACCCTTGCCCTAATTTTTCTCCATTCGGCTGGGGTGAACGCTGTCGCAGGAGTCACTACCTTCAACGACGTTAGTTACTATCATTGAACCATTAGTGACGAATCATTTATATATGGAAAGCAGTACGGGATCCAGAGCAGCGTTGCCTGCCCAGGTGAATATGAGCCACAACATTGACTCCTGGAAAGGAACTAGAACTTGCAACTCAGGTTTCTCCCCTAGCAATTCTCAGGGAACCGGTATATTTGCAGCTGCCATGTCTGATTTATCGCCCCTGTGGACAGGGTCTCAATGCACCGGTACTAAGGATGCTAGCAAATGGTAAGGTATCCCAAGGAAGATCGCTATTTCCATAACCTTCTCCCTGTGCACCCAGTAATGGTAGTGGAAGCTGCATTGATTGTACTGGACGTATGTATTCCAAGTCAGATTTGACTGATCTACCATCAACTCATTATCCCTGAGCTGCTTGTCCTGACGAAGAACAGTGCGGTCATGTGAGTAAAGCAATCTTCCCTCGACTATCACTGACATCGTCCTGGCAAGTGTTTCAATGTCCGCTGTAAGTGATCGTTGAAAATGATGCATGAAGTAAACAGATTCATATGGCATGCAGGTACAGGATCCTTGGATGGCGAGACGAGTGGTGCATGCACAGGCAACACCATAATAGTCAAAATCATCGACGCGTACGTCCAAAAAATCTACGGAATTGATAATGCCCACGAATTTTAAACATAGTTGTCCGGCAACCCATCCCGCTAATTATTGCAAGATAGCTGCCTTTGGCGGAGTAGGTTGATCATTGCATGATCATATCTTCCGGTTGATTGAGGTTTTTTACATATAGAACATACCAGAGAGGGAGGCTTGTGAGGCCAGTGGAGTCAATGCCCTTGACATCGCGACTACTGCCAGAGGCACTTTGTCCTCTTTTGTATGTTGCACCCCATAGTTTCAACGGGAACCAATGTTTGACGGTGTTCTGTAGCAGGGAAACCTTAACATCGACATTGAAGCGACTTCCTGCTAAGCGGTTAATCTGTTTTTTCTGAGAATCCTCCCGTATATAAAAATAGCCATGAGAACAACGGGAAGACCGCGGGAAATATAGAACTTGCAGACTTTGGGTTTTCTATCTCTCCAGTATTCTCTTTGT
>Ga0153952_1000641_pt1 | contig 12350 bp, 7 predicted proteins | sample TSNJ036MetaG_FD_104746 | JGI IMG/M metagenome (GOLD analysis project Ga0153952, IMG submission 104746) | Attine ant fungus gardens microbial communities from New Jersey, USA - TSNJ036 MetaG | ecosystem: Host-associated > Fungi > Mycelium > Unclassified | place: USA: New Jersey, Wharton State... | reverse complement strand
TTTAAATGCATGCAGTTTCTTCAGCTCATCCGCATTCTTCTTCCAGCCGTCACCAATCTTTTCGCTAATCAGCCTGCCAAGACTTGGATTGCAGTGCAAAAGCCAGCGGCGGAACGTGACACCATTGGTCTTATTATTAAATTTCTCCGGATAAATATCATAAAATTCCTTCAGCTCCGATTGTTTCAAGATATTGGTATGCAGCGCCGCCACTCCATTGACACTGAAGCCATAGTGGATATCCATGTGGGCCATATGTACCCGCTTGCCTTCATCAATAATGGCCGTTTCTCCACCATGCTCCTTCTTCACCCTGGCATCCAGATCCCGAATAATCGGCAGTAAATGGGGAACCGTTTCCTCCAGATAAGCGAGCGGCCATTTTTCCAGTGCCTCTGCGAGAATCGTATGATTGGTATAGGCACAGGTCTTAGAAACGATAGCAATCGCCTCCTCCCGTGAAACACCGCGCAGTTCCAGCAAACGGATCAATTCCGGTATTACCATCGAAGGATGAGTATCATTAATCTGAATCACCGCATGCTGATCCAGATTATGGATATCATACCCCTTCTCATCCATTTCCTTCAAAATAAGCTGAGCACCGCAGCTAACCATAAAGTACTGCTGGCAGATCCGCAGCAAACGCCCTGCTTTATCACTGTCATCAGGATACAGGAACAAGGTCAGATTATGCGGGATATCTTCCTTATCAAAGGTAATTCCCTTCTGTACGATCGTTTCATCAACGGTTTCCACGTCAAACAGATGCAGCTTATTCACACCATTATCATAACCGGTCACATCAATATCATACAATACCGATTTTAAGCTGAAAGCTTTAAACTTCACCGTAAACTGCACATCAGTCTTATTCAGCCAGCTCTGCGCTTTTATCCACGGATTCTTTTCCTCCTGCTGCTTCTTATCCACAAATACCTGTTTGAATAATCCGAAATGATAATTAAGGCCAATCCCATCTCCGGGCAGACCCAGAGTTGTGATTGAATCAAGAAAGCAGCACGCCAGCCGCCCTAGACCGCCATTGCCTAAAGATGGCTCCATCTCAATCTCTTCTATCTCAATCAAGGATTTTCCTTCTGCTGCCAGTGCTTCTGCTGTCTGATCATACAACCCCAGATTAATTAAATTATTTGATAACAGTTTTCCGATCAGGAACTCCGCTGAGATGTAGTATAGCTTCTTTTCGCCGTCCAGTCTCCTGGTTTCTTTCTCTGTTTTTTTTATCAGTGTCAGCAATGCTGTAAACAATTCTTCATTATTACTTACAGCAATCGGTTTTGTTAAAATCTCTTCCAGTGATTGCTTGATATCTCTTTCTAACATATATCCTCCAGTCCTTAAATACATCTGGTCGATTCACGCTCTAACAGTTGTCCTTCGAACAGCTTTCCCGGAACTCTTTCCTTTTTCTTGATCATGCTGAACAGTGCCTGAATAGACGCCTCCGCAATCTCTTCCACAGGCTGTTTCAAGGTCGTAATAGAAGGTTCATAGTAACGGGTATCATCCAGACCGTCAAACCCCACGACGGCGTAATCTTCCGGAACCCGTCTGCCCTTTTGGAAAATAGCCTTGCATGCTCCGATAGCCTGCATATCTGAAATGGCATAGACGGCCGTAAATTCTCTTCCGCCCTCTAATAACTCCTTCATCACTTCATATCCATTCTGCATCGAATAAGATCTGATATCCTCCCGCATGTAGCAGATCAGTCCTTCATCCAGTGGGATATCATTGTCCTTCAACGCTTCTTTGTATCCTTCCAGCCGCAGCTTACCGATACTGGCGTCACCTTCCAGCGCCGCCAGTATCGCAATCTTCTTATGACCTTGTTTACACAGATAATCGGTAACCCGATAGCTTTCTTTTTTATCATCTACTGAAAAATATGAGAAGATGCCGCAGTCCATCGAATTCATAATTCCTGCTGTACTGATTACAAACGGTACGTTAATCTGCTTCAGTCTCTCCTCCGAATGGGAGAAATAGCCGCCCAAGAATACAATCCCTTTGAGCCGCTTCTCCTTAATCAATTCTAATGCAACTTCCACCTCATCCTGAAGTTCATCAACATGCTGCAGAAAAAATGAATATTTATTACGATTAATTTCTTTTTCAATTTTCTGGACCATATCCCAGAATAACGGATTAGAAATTCCTTTGACCAGAATGGCAATCGTCTTAGACACCGTCCGTTTCAAATTGCGCGCACTATTATTAGGAACATAGTTATATTCTGCAATCATCTTCATTACCAGTTCTTTTGTTCTGGGGTTAATATCCGGATGATTATTGATCGCCCGCGACACTGTACTGACCCCTACACCACATTTTTTTGCAATATCTTTAATCGTTATTTCCATATTCATCCCCCTGTAGTCAAATAAGGATACTCGGAATACACTTCGCCGCTTCCTCGTAGCCATACCGCAGCTCCGCTGTATGGTTACAATCTACCATATAATCCAGTCATTTGTCTAATTTTGTCTAATAAATCTTTCTTGATTTTATCCTTTTTCAGCCGCCATTTCCAGTTGCCGCTAACCGTTGCCGGGGTATTGAGCCGACCCTCTGATCCCAGATCCAGGTAATCCTGGATCGGAATAATACATAATTTGGCTACGCTGGACTGTGCCATGCGGATAAAAGTCCAGGAAATCTCATCCTCCCGCAATGACTCCCGCCCCAGATACTCCAGAGCATACTGCCGGTCCTCACCCCTGAACGTTTCGTACCAGCCGCGGATAGTGTTATTATCATGCGTTCCGGTATAAACAATGCAGTTACTACCATAATGATGCGGCAGATAGTTTCCTGATTCCCGCGAATCAAAAGCAAACTGCAATACCTTCATTCCCGGATACCCGGTTTCATCCAATAAGCGGAACACCGATTCCGTAAGAAAGCCCAGATCTTCAGCAATAATATCCAGTGGCCCCAGCCTTTCGGTTATTACCCGGAATATCTCCTCACCCGGCCCCGGCCGCCATTCTCCATACTCTGCGGTCTTATCCCCGGCCGGGATGGCATAATATTCATCAAGCCCCCGGAAATGATCGATCCGGAGCACATCGTATAATTTCTGATGATGGGCGATCCGCTTGATCCACCACTCATATCCGGTCTGCTTATGGTATTCCCAATCATATAGTGGATTACCCCACAGTTGTCCGATCGCAGAAAATCCATCCGGCGGACAGCCTGCCTGACCGGTCAGCCGGCGGTCATTATCCATCTGGAAAAGCTCCGGATGAGCCCAGCTGTCAGCGCTGTCTGGTGCCACATAGATTGGAATGTCACCAATGATCTGAACCCCTTTCTGATGGGCATAATCTTTCAGCCGATTCCATTGTACCGCAAACTTATATTGAACAAAGAGGTAATAATCGATTTCCTCAAGCAGCAATTGCCGGTATCTCTCAATTGCTTCCGGTTCTCTCATGCGGATATCATCATCCCACTCCACCCAGCTTTTATCACCAAAGTATGATTTGACAGCCGCAAACATAGCATAATCAGGAAGCCAGTCTTGATTCTGTTCATAGAATTGGCAGTAGGCCGGTTCTCCTTCGTGCCTGCTTCGCTGAAACGCTTTCCACAGTATTGACTTTCTGGCATTGTAAATTTTTCCGTAGTCAACATACCGATCGTCTTCACCAAAATCACAAGCTTCACATTCTTCCTTTGTCAAAAGCTTTTCTTCTGTTAATGCTTCCAGATCTACGAAATATGGATTTCCGGCAAATGTTGAAAAGGATTGATACGGGGAATCCCCATATCCAGTGGGCCCCAGCGGCAGCAACTGCCAGTACCGCTGCCCCGCTTCATGGAGCTGATCCACGAATTCATAGGCCTCCTTGGAAAAACATCCGATCCCATAGAGGGATGGAAGGGCAGAAACCGGCATCAATATTCCGCTTGCTCTCATAATCTATTGTCTCCCCTATCCTTTTACTGCTCCTGCTGCCACACCCTTGATGATATATTTCTGGCATGTCAGATAGAATATAATAATCGGCACAATCGCTAAAACTAACATCGCCATCATCGCACCCATATCAATGGAGCCATAACCGCCGCGTAAATATTGTATTGCGATTGGGATAGTCTTATACTCATTTCCGATGACCAGATACGGAAGCAGGTAATCGTTCCATATCCACATCGTATTCAAGATCGCAACCGTGATTACTGTCGGCTTTAAAATCGGCAGCACGATCCGGAAAAATGTCTGTAACGGATTGCAGCCATCAATCAGCGCCGCCTCCTCTATTTCCAGCGGAATAGATTTCACAAAACCGGAGAACATGAATACCGACAACCCCGAGCCAAAGCCAAGATAGATAAAGATGATTCCTACCGGGTTATCCAGATACAGCATATTGGCAATCTTCGACATGGTAAACATAACCATCTGGAAAGGTACGATCATCGCAAATACAAACAGGTAATACAGCATACTTGTGAACTTTCCCTTTACCCTGATAATAAACCAGGCGGTCATGGAAGTACACAGCAGAATCAGCGCTACCGAAAATACGGTAATAAATGCGGTCCAGCCAAACGCCTGAAAAAATCCCGTCTTTGCAATTCCGCCGATATAGTTCTCCAGACCGGTAAAGGTTTCTGCACCCGGCAGCTTAAACGGTGCATCACTGATATAAATCTTACTCTTAAATGAGTTCATCAGAATGACCAGCACCGGAATGATAAACACTGCCGCCAGAAGGGTCATTATTAAGGACAGCAGCCGACTTTTCCCTTTTGATATCTCCAGCATTAGTTCTCCACCTCCCTGCGTCTTGTAAAGAAGAGCTGCGCCAGTGCGATAACGGCAACTAGGATAAAGAAGAGAACCGCCTTCGCCTGACCAACACCTTCCCATCCAACTCTGCCATAGAAGGTATTGTAGATATTCAGTGCCAGCATCTGCGTTTCTTTGCCCGGTCCTCCGGCCGTCAATGCCAGGTTCTGGTCAAATAACTTGAATGAATTTGTTAATGTTAAAAATAAACAAATGGTTATCGACGGCATTACCAGCGGTACGGTTACCTTGCGCAGTATCTGCATACCGGTTGCACCATCGATCTTCGCCGCCTCGATCAGTTCCGGCGATATGTTTTGAATTCCGGCAATATAGATAATCATCATATATCCAATCAACTGCCAGTTCATAAGCACTATTAATCCCCAAAAACCATATTTTGCGTCACTGGTAATGGTCGCTCCATACTTCAGCAGTACACCATTAATGATCAACTGCCAAATATAACCCAATACAATTCCGCCGATCAGGTTAGGCATGAAGAAAACAGTCCGGAATATATTTGTGCCTTTAATACCTTTCGTCAGCCCCAGTGCCAGCAAAAATGCAAAAACATTCACCGTCACCATTGATACAACTGTAAATACGGCCGTAAAACTAAGTGAATAAAGGAAGTCTTTATCCTGGAACATTTTGATGTAATTAGATAATCCGACAAACTGCGCATCCACCACTGTCGTAAACTTACAAAACGAAAGGTAAACACCCATGATAAATGGTACAATAAATGCTATAACAAATGCCGCCAGTGTTGGCAATACAAATATAGGGAAATAACGTTTAATAGATTTTTGCATATTTCCACTCCTCTTTTTTATAAAAGGACTGCTATTAAGAATGAGCAGTCCTTTCATTTTCCTTATTCTGCTGCCGCTGCTTTTTCAGAAGCCCAGTCTGCTTTCATCTCGGAAACTACAGTATCCCAGTCCTTGCTACCCTGTGCATACTGAAGCAGTGATGCACCGAAGTTATCTTTAAAGGTCTGACTCGGGAATGAGGTAAAGTTCCAGGTTACCGTTGTCAGCGTATCATCGCTCATATATTTTACTACTTCCCGTGCCAGCGGATCATCCGGCTGTTCTGCTTCGGTGAATGTGCTGAACGGAGAGATAAATCCAAGATCGTTAGTCATATAGGATTTCCCTTTTTCAGAAGTGGTCAGCCAGTTCACAAAATCAATTGTCGCCTGCTGATCAGCTTCGCTTACTTTACTGTTCACACAGAAATAGTTCTCGGTACCAATGCAGAGTCCCTGATCAGTATCCTGATCCATACCGGTGTAGATCGGCAGGAATTTTATATTTTCTTCTGTTACTGTATTACCGCTTACACCTGCTACCTGGCCCCATCCCCAGTTACCGTTCTGAACCATAGCGGTTTTACCAAGTGCGAATTCTGCCATTGAATCTTCTACTGTCTTAGAACCGATCAGTCCCGACTCAGTAATTGAGTTGTTCAGGTACAGATCAAAAACGTTCTTAAAGTTCTCATTATAGGTAAAGTCAATTTCTGCTTTATCGGTTACACCTTCATCCTGATATTCATAGTAAATCGGTACATTTGCAAGATGTGTCTGCCATCTCCAGTCTTCGCCGGCTGCAAATGATGTTGATGAGAATACACCTTCGATACCCAACTCATCCTTCTTAGCAGTCATATCTTCCACAACCTTCTTAAGAGTAGCGTAATCAGTAATTTCCTCTGCAGACTCAATATCTACCGCTTTACTATCAAGCGCAAAATACTTCTGCATGATCTCATCATTATAGATAATACCATAGCCTTCTACTACATACGGAATTCCATATACGCCGCCGCCATCGGTGATAGCCAGGTCTTTATTAGTAAGATTTGTATAAAGCTCGGTATCTTTCAGATCCATACAGTAGTCTTTCCATGACTGATAACCTACCGGTCCGTTAATCTGGAACAAGGTCGGCGGATTCTTTTTCGCTACTTCTGATTTCAATGTCGATTCATAGGAACCTGATGCTGCCGTTACTACCTTTACCGCTACTCCGGTTTCTTCGGTATACGCTTCTGCGATCGTTTCCCATACCTCTGCTACTTCCGGTTTAAAGTTCAGGTAATAAACAGAACCTACTGCTTCTCCATTCTCGTCAGTGTTGTTCTTGTTACTGCCACATGCTGTCAACAGCCCGGTGACCATGAGACCTGAAAGTATCAGTGCTGCTACTTTTTTCATTTTCATAATATCTCTCTCCTTCACTGAAATAATTTTCGGAAACGGTGTCGGTATCGTTATCGGTAACGTTTCCAATTTAGTTGCCTTAATATTAGCATCTTCTGGAAATCTTTGCAATACTTTTTCTTAAAGTGTAAATTATTTGTCTATTTTCTATAATATTCCCCAATTATTTTTGGTTTAAACGCACAACGCATAACTTCTTTTGGCGGTTTGCAAATCAAAAAAACTGCTGCATTCCTGCAACAGCTTTTATCAGTATAATTAAAATTCAAACACCGCAACACCAAACGACGGCAGCTCATAAGCAAATGAATACGACCGGCCGTCGCATTCCTGCTTCACCGCCCGATATATGTCCGGACGTTCTTCACCGGTGCCGCCAAATTCCGCATCATCGCTGTTCAATATCAGCTTGTACTGCTTTCTCTTAGGTACACCGACTCTGTAATCCCCCCTTGCTACCGGTGTAAAATTACATACAAACAGCAGATTCTTCTTATTATCTTTTGAATGTCTGACAAAGCTGTAAATACTTCTACTTGCATCATCAGCATTGATCCATTCAAATCCTTCCGTTACCGTATCCTGTTCATATAAGGCTTTATTCTTTTTATACAGCTTAAGCAGCGCCCGGGTAAAGTTCTGCATCTGTCGATGCTCCTCTTCGTCCAATAAGAACCAATCTATTTCCCGGTCTTCGCTCCACTCTCTCAACTGTCCGAAATCCTGTCCCATAAATAAAAGCTTCTTACCCGGATGCCCGATCATAAATGCATAGCCAACCTTCAGATTGACGAACTTCTCATTCCCCAGCCCGGGCATCTTATTCAGCATTGAACATTTCAGATGCACCACTTCATCGTGAGATAGTACCAGAACATACTTCTCACTGTAAGCATAACTCATGGCAAATGTCATCAGATGATGATTCCCTTTACGGAAATACGGATCTAATTTCATATATTCAATAAAATCATGCATCCAGCCCATATTCCACTTAAGACTAAAGCCCAGACCATTATCCTCCGGCGCTCCTGTTACCATTGGCCAGGCCGTGGATTCTTCCGCAATCATCATTACACCGGGATTTCTCCCGCATACCGCTGAATTCAGATGTTTAAAGAATTCGATTGCCTCCAGGTTCTGATTACTGCCGTATTTATTCGCCACCCATTGACCATCCTCTTTACCGTAATCGAGATAGAGGATCGAGGCGACCGCATCTACCCGCAGTCCGTCAATATGGAAGTGTTCCAGCCAAAACAGGGCATTAGCGATCAGAAAATTACGCACTTCATATTTACCGAAATCGAAGACCTTGGTCCCCCAGTCCGGATGCTCGCCTTTTTTTGGATCGGCATATTCATAAAGCGCTGAACCGTCAAAGTCGGCCAGCCCGTGAGCGTCCTTTGGAAAATGAGCCGGTACCCAGTCGAGGATGACACCAATTTTATTTTTATGAAAATAGTTGATCATATAAGCGAAATCTTTCGGTGTCCCATAGCGTGCTGTCGGTGCAAAATATCCAGTCACCTGATATCCCCATGAACCATCGAAAGGATACTCCGCTATTCCCATCATCTCGATATGGGTATATCCCATATCTTTAATATATTTTACTGCCTCATGGGCAAATTCACGATAATTATAATAGCTTTCCGCTTCCGGCCGCGGATGCCGCTTCCATGATCCGATATGGGCCTCATAAATAGATACCGGCTGTTCATCCTGCTCCCAGCTTTTACGCTTCTCCATCCAGGTCTTATCGGTCCATTTCAAATTAGATATATCGGTAACCCGGGAAGCTGTGCCCGGACGCAATTCAGCATAGTTCGCAAACGGATCGGCTTTATATAAAAATTCACCTTTATCCGATTCAATACAATATTTATACAGCATCCCTTCCTCAGCTCCGGCTACAAAACAGGTATAGATGCCCAGCGGTTCCTCCCGATTCATCGGATGCACTTCCGGCTCCCAGCCATTGAACTCCCCAATTACCGACACCTTTCTGGCGCGAGGTGCCCATACTGCAAAATAGACTCCTGATATGCCGTCCATCTCCGCTTTGTGAGCGCCCATTTTCTTATATAGTTCATAGTGGGTTCCCTGACTAAATAAATACTGATCTAATTCCCCAATTTCAAAAGCATGCTTTTCGTACCCCGTCATATCATCACCTTCTCAATCTGTTTAGTATACCTTATTATACTTGAGTTATATCCAAAAAGAAAGAGCTTTGGCCAAGTTTTATCTCAGCCAAAACTCTATTTCTCATTAACGCTTAAAATCATCTTCTTTTAATATAATGCGGTCAACTTCATCGGTGCTCTTACCAAATACCCGCTTCACCAGATGCTTTACATTTGCCTTCTGGGAATGCTCGATCGCCTCGTCCATAATTTCTTTTACTTCCGCTACCGTTACCGCATGGTCTTCACGCTGCATAACATCAATTCTGCTGTATAATGCTAAGATTCCCATATCATCAATCCGATATCCGTTTTCTTTCGCATAAGTCTGACCAAATGTTACCAGTTCATCGTTAATAAATACCGGCAGTTCGATTTTAGATGTAAATTTCTTTTTAAATCGTGGATTTGCAGCAAATATCTTCTCCAGCGGTTTCCGCTGTTCCTCCAGGATAATCAGCATTTCACCGGTCTGCTCTTCCATCAGCGTATCCAGTTCTTTGATCGTTCTGGTATTCAGCTTACCGGCCTTTTCAATGATCAAAGCGCCGCCATGCAGTTTCTTGAAGATATCGCCCAGCTCTTTCTTATTCATTGCCTCTCCGGTAATAATTGCAACTTTACCCTGTTTAATCTGTCTTTCCTTCTGAATGGCTTTAACCAGGTCAACGGCAAGCACTGTCTTACCGGTTCCCTTCCGCCCGATGACCGTAATGTTGCCGGTCCGGGAAGTTCCATGGCGTCTCTTACCACGCTTATCATTTTCCAATACGTTTACAATCTGCTCACTGACTCCGCGAATTGGGACAAAATAGGAAAACAGCTTTTTCTGTTCCTCAGTAAGCCCAACCTTAAGACCAATCTCACTGGTTGCACTCAGGTCATAACGACCCTGTACGACAAAGCCGGTATCGAATGACACTCCACCTTTCGAACGGTTCAGACGGGCAGCGATCTCTTCCTCCGAAGGTTCCTCGATGTTTAGCGATTTATCCAGATCCAGAGGTTCTTCCTTGTCTGCAGGTTCCTCTTCCTCATCACCATCTTCATAGTCGTCTAAATCTTCATTATCGCCATCTTCATCATCAAAATACTCGTCGTCGTCATCGTATTCATCTAAATCTTCATCATACTCGTCGTCTTCATACTCATCGTCATCTTCATACTCATCATCATCTTCATACTCATCATCGTCGTCATACTCATCATCGTCTTCATACTCTTCATCATACTCGTCGTCTTCATACTCATCGTCGTCTTCATACTCTTCATCATCTTCGTACTCATCCAAGTCTTCATCGTCAAAATACTCGTCGTCGTCATATTCGTCTAAATCATCTTCGTCGTTAAAATCTTCTTCAGACTCTTCGGCAAAGTCGTCCTCAAACTCTTCTTCTTCATCTTCTTCATTGATATGTAATGACTCTACTACCGAACCCTTATTCTCAACCTCTTCTTCCGGCTCTTCTCCGACATATTCTTCTTCCGGCTCTTCTTCGGTATAGGCATTATCTTCGGTTCCATTCTCCAAATCTTCCATAAGTTCGCGGATCTCATCTGATAATGGTATTGTCGCCCGACGTACCGGTGCAGATAACTGTTCCTTTACTATCTCTTCTTCCACCGGTTCCACTATCACCGGTTCTGCTGCCGGCGGCGCTGCCTGAACCGGTAGCGGAGCGCTGGCCACTTCTTCTTTCTGCTGTTTTAATTCTTCAATCTTAGCAGCATTCTCTCTTTGCTTCGCTTCCCATTCTTTGAGGATTTCTTCTATCTTCATCTGTCCCGTAAAATACGGAGATGGTTGTTCTTCTCTTGACATTTCTTCTCCTATTATTGGCATTTCATCTGATTTATTTTCTGTCTGTTTTAAGACAGCCTCAAGCGGCAGAACCTTTGTAGCTTCTGCCGCTTCATCAACCGACATTTCTTCCGGTTCTGCTTCTCCAATGTCAGACTCCGCTTCCGGTGTCTGTTCAACCGGTGCTTCCTCAGTCTCGCTATCTTCTTCCGAAACAACGGCACCATTATCACTGTCCTCCGGCACTTTGTCTGCCGCGAACAGCGGCTTGGTCAGGTCGCTTTCTTTGAATTGATTATACTTTTCCTGCTGCAGAGCTGTCAAAGGTTTATATCTTTTTTTCAAATCCATAGCCCGGAAAACATATTTGCCCTCACTGAACCAGAGGATCAGGTCATCACATTCCTCCAGACATTCTGCCGTCATTCCTGCCTCATTATAAAGTTTCGCCAGTTCATATGCCCATTTTTCGACATATTCCGCCTTTTTAAATTCCCTCAGAGCTTCAATCTGCTGTTCCAGTGGTGCATTCTGCGCTCTAAGAAGCTTATAGCGCAAAATAAACTGATTCGGATCCTTCGGCGCTAATTTGGTAAACTCTTCATAACAGTCTGTCGCTTCATCAATATCATCCAGTTTAAGTGCCAAAGTGGCCAGACGATAGACTATTTTTCTGCTGCCCGGAGATTTATCAAAAGCTATGAATAACATGTCACGGCCCTTCTGATACTCTCCATTATATTCATAAACTTCACTAACAGTGCAGAGCATTGCTGCGTTTTTTACCTTACGCCAATCAATGCTGTCGGCAATTTCCATTGCTTTTTTATACGATTTAGCTTCTAAATATGTAAGCATTTGTTCCGTCTTGATTCGATATTCAAATTTATCCAACGATTATCACCTCGCACTAATATTCTGCGTTACATAGATGTATCCATCCTATTGCATAGTTTATCATAAGCCGAATATAATGTCAAAAATTTGGAACCTTTTTTATAAAAATTATTAATTAAATATTACATTTATTACAGTTTTTTCACATTTTTCCATTTTTGCCTTTATTCGATAACTAACCTGCCCTAATACATCCGCTGGACAAGTCTCACTTTATACAAAATAAAATAGTCATTACAATATTCTTATCATAATGACTATTTTTTATTTAGTTTTATTCATGTATATATATTTATCGGAGGAAATTCTTGATTACATTCCTGTGAGCCTTTATTAAATCTGTATAACTCAAAGTCTCTGATCGTTAATTCTATAATCTTCAATATCTTATTTATATTCCTT
>Ga0153952_1000640_pt1 | contig 12356 bp, 11 predicted proteins | sample TSNJ036MetaG_FD_104746 | JGI IMG/M metagenome (GOLD analysis project Ga0153952, IMG submission 104746) | Attine ant fungus gardens microbial communities from New Jersey, USA - TSNJ036 MetaG | ecosystem: Host-associated > Fungi > Mycelium > Unclassified | place: USA: New Jersey, Wharton State... | reverse complement strand
GGCTCCCTTCATGCCTTCGCTGCCGGGAGTCAATACTATTTCCGCGCCCAGGGCCTTTAAAAGGCTGCGGCGCTCCAAGCTCATTGTCTCAGGCATGGTTAGTACAACCTTGTATCCTTTCGCAGCGCCTACAAAGGCAAGGCCGATGCCGGTATTTCCGCTGGTGGGCTCAATAATAAGGCTTCCGGGCTTTAATAATCCCTTCGCTTCCGCGTCTTGTATCATCGCGAAGGCAGTTCTGTCCTTTATTGAAGACAGAGGATTGAAATACTCCAGCTTCAATAATAAATCCGCTTTGATTTCCGCCGCCTTAATATAATTATTCGGACGGAGGAGGGGAGTGTTGCCGATAAGCTCGGTTAATGAATTTACTGTTAATGACATGGTAAAATTGCCCCTTTCTATTAATATACCTAACCCGGACAAACCGGTGTAGGGGCGGTATTTTGCCGCCCGCATAACGCCAGCATACAGACAACGGGTGGTTGGCAGATAACGGGCGACAGAATGCCGCCCCTACAAAATTGTTATTCCGTCTGGCAAAACATTTTCATGACCAGGGTAATGATAAAAACCACGAAACGTGGTATTGAATACCATGCTCATGCTGCGCGCGTGGCCTAATTTTCAAGCAGTACACGGATCATCATAATCCCGCAATGGCTTTTCCAGCCACATTACGTCAAGCCATTTTCCAAGCTTATACCCGGCATTGTGATATATACCAACCTCTGTAAAGCCAAGGGCTTTATGCAGGCTAACACTTTTTTCGTTAGGCAGGGTCACTCCGGCATAGACGGTATAAATCCCTTGTTCCTTGAGCAGCTCAAGCAACCTGGTATAAAGTGCTTTGCCAATTCCTTTGCCGTGGTATTCAGGCGAAACATACACAGAAGCCTCGGCGCTGTACCGGTAAGCGGCACGCGCGTGGAACTTTGAAGCGTAAGCATACCCGGCTGTGCAGCCGTTTGCCTCGCAAATGAGATAGGGGTAGCTGTTGATGATATTTTCCATTCTCGCCGCAAACTCCATAATTGTCGGTACTTCTGTTTCAAAAGTAATGCAGGTATCTCTTATATAGGGCGCGTATATGCTGATTATCTCCCCGGCGTCGTCAGATGTGGCAGGCCGTATTGTAATGTTCATTTATATGCAATCCCTTCCAGACATAGTAAAATAATCAATGACTTTATATTACACAAACAAATGCAGTCTAGTCAATAACGTACAGCGTTATGAAACCGATGCTTGAGTCAGGCATAATTGTCATGCTATAATCTCTATGGTGAAGTGTATGCTGAAAAACATGAAAACCTTATATCAGGAAGGTAATGCCGAGCTTGTTGTAAAGAAATCTAAATTTCTGGCTGTGGCAAAGCCTGTTTCAAATGAACAGGAGGCCCAGGCTATAATTGAAGCTCTTAAAAAAAAATATTGGGATGCTGCCCATACGGTCTTTGCCTATCAAATAGGCGAAAGGAATGAAATCCAACGTTATTCCGACGACGGCGAGCCGTCAGGTACGGCGGGGATACCTCTCTTAGACATCCTTCGAGGTCAAAGCATCCAAAACGCCATGATAGCCGTAACCAGGTATTTCGGCGGTACTCTTTTGGGAACCGGAGGCTTGGTAAGGGCTTACGGACACAGCGGGGCGGAGGCGGTACGATCAGCGGAGGTAATAGAAAAAAATTTATATGAAAGCCTAAAGATTTTTACAGATTACACAAGCTTTGGGAAAATACAGTATGCCGCGTTGCAAAACGAACATATCATCCAGAAGGTAAATTATACGGAGCAGGTAGAAATGGATGTGCTTGTTCTGACTGACGCCGCGGGGTCGTTTATAAAGGAAATCGCCGATCTCACCGCCGGGCAGGCCCAGGTGGAGAAGGGGAGTCCGGTCTACGCGGCGCGTGTAAGTGAGGAATACGTAATATTATAGAATTTAGAAATAGAAAGGGTTTTATTATGTCAGGACATTCAAAATTCGCTAATATCAAGCACAAAAAGGAAAAGATGGATTCTGTCAGGGGCAAAATATTTACCCGGCTTGGAAGAGAATTGGCCGTGGCCGTAAAGTCAGGAGGGCCCGACCCGGATTCCAACAGCCGCCTCAGAGACGTCATAGCCAAAGCCAAGGCCGGTAATATGCCTAATGATACGATTGATCGCAGCATTAAGAAAGCCTCTGGTGAATTAAGCGGTGTAGAATATGAAAGCATCACATATGAAGGCTATGGACCTGCCGGAGTTGCCGTAATGGTAGAGGTTTTGACGGATAACCGAAACCGGGCCGCCGCCAACGTAAGAAACGCCTTTACCAAAGGAGGCGGCAACATGGGAACAAATGGCTGTGTGTCATATTTGTTCGACGAAAGAGGACAAATCATGATAGAAAAATCTTCGGAAATCGACGAGGATGAGCTTATGATGATGGCCCTGGAAGCCGGAGCGGCGGATTTTGCCGCGGAAGACGAGGGCTACGTTATTCTTTCCATGCCGGAGGATTTTTCAGCGCTTAGGGAGGACTTGGAGAAGCACGGCTTGCCCATGGTTTCCGCCGAGGTGGCGAGGATACCGCAGACCTATACCTCTCTTACCGACCCCGACGATATCAAAAAAATGAATAAGCTTCTGGACTTATTGGACGAAGAGGATGATGTGCAAAATGTATATCATAACTGGGAGAATGAAGAATAATGCTCAATAACCAACGGCCTGAGCTTTTGGCCCCCGCGGGGGATATGGAGAAATTACAGGCGGCGCTGGCTTATGGCGCGGATGCCGTATATATGGGCGGTCCGGCGTTTGGCCTTAGGGCTATGGCAAAAAACTTTTCTATAAAAGAAATGGAGGAGGCTGTTTCTTATGCCCATAGCCAAAGAGCAAGAGCCTATGTAACGGTAAACATATTTGCTCACCAGGAGGATTTCCAGGGACTTCCCGACTACCTAAAAGCGGTAGAGCAAGCAGGGGCGGACGCGCTTATAATTTCTGACCCCGGCGTATTTTCACTTGCACGTGAAATAGTGCCGAATATGGAATTGCATATCAGCACGCAAGCTAACGTGACCAACGCCCGAGCCGCTTTGTTTTGGCATAAGCAGGGAGCAAAAAGGATAATACTGGCAAGAGAGCTCTCTTTGGAGGAAATACGCTCTGTTAAGGAGCAGCTTCCTGATACACTTGAACTGGAAGCCTTTGTCCACGGAGCCATGTGCATTTCATATTCCGGACGCTGCCTGCTGAGCAATTATATGTCTGGCAGAGACTCTAACCGGGGAGCCTGCGCCCAGCCCTGCCGGTGGGAATACGCTCTTGTGGAAAAAAGCCGTCCTGGCGAATATCAGCCGGTTTTTGAAGACGACAGAGGAACTTATATTTACAACTCCAAAGACCTTTGCCTTATAGAATACCTTCCTGAATTGATACAGGCCGGGGTTTCAAGCTTTAAAATAGAAGGAAGGATGAAAACCCCTTACTATGTGGCTGTTACTGTAAAGGCTTATCGTGAAGCTATAGACGATTATTTTAAAAATCCTGATAAATATCAATCAAGAAAAGCCGAATATCTGGAGCAGCTGAAAAAAACAAGTCACCGCTTGTTCACTACCGGGTTTTTATTAGGAAAACCCGACGGCGGCCAGCAGACATACGAAAGCAGCAGTTATATCCGCAATTGGGATTTTGCAGGAAAGGTATTGGAGTACAATAAGGACACCAAAATGGCTTTAGTGGAGCAACGCAACAAAATATCCGCGGGGGATAAGGTGGAAATATTTACGCCCAAAGGGCCGGGCTTTGTAGAAACAATAAAGGAAATGTATAATGAAGAAGGAGAGCCTATCCAGTCAGCGCCTCATGCCCAGCAAAAGGTGTTTATAAAAATAGAAGCTGAGGTTTTACCGGGGGATATGCTGCGGAAGGAATCGGGGAAATGATGCTGGATACAATAAAAGATCAAACGAAAAAGACGCTTTGGAGCTTAAACAACGTGATAGACGGTATACCTGATTCATACTGGGAAAATAGCTACTGCGGAATGCCTCTATGGAAGCATGTTTATCACACTCTTCATTCTCTTGACAGATGGTATATAAATCCATTTAAATATAATGAGCCTGAATTTCATCAAGAAGGAATGAATGATTTAGATAAGTTGACGGAAGGTTTTTTGTCGCGAGACACTTTAAAAAAGTATTTTTTTGATGTAAGTAATAAAATCTATTCTTTTCTTGACGGCCTGTCCGATGAAAAGCTATTGGAAAGGCCGATCGACTGCCCGTATACGCGATTCCATCTTATACTTGCACAGCATCGTCATCTTGATATGCACATAGGTATGATAATGGGATATATCATAGCAGGAGAGGGCTTATGGCCGAGAGTTATGGGGCTTGAGGATAAAATTCCTGAAGGAGAATACAGCGTTTACTTTTAGCCTGCGGCAGCGGAAAAAGCCAAAGAGCTTAGGTTGATTCACTGTGCAGCGTTAAGGTAGGCGATGTGAACAACGCAATTATTGGCAATATCTGGCTCAATCTAATAAAATCCTATTGCATAAAGGTAGATTTTTTTTTATCATTAGACAAATTATAGTTGAAAGGTTTGATTGGTTTGGAAAAAGTTCTGGTTATAGACTTTGGAGGACAATATGCACAGCTCATTGCGCGGAGGGTGCGTGAGTGCAATGTGTATTCGGAGATACTACCATACAATACGCCGGTAGAAGAAATAAAACAAGCAGGGTATAAGGGGATTATTTTATCTGGAGGCCCCAGCAGCGTCTACGCGAAAGACGCTTTGCTGTGCAGCCCCGATTTATTTTCTATAGGCATTCCTGTGTTGGGAATATGCTATGGCGCTCATATGACAGCCCACCTTATGGGCGGCAAGGTGGAGAAGGCGTCGGGCAGGGAGTATGGAGGTACGGACATACGCCTTGACTGCGAGTCTCCCCTTTTTAATGGCCTGCAGGAGACACAAACATGCTGGATGAGTCACAATGATTATATATCCCAGCTGCCGGAAGGTTTTAAAATTTCAGCTTCTACTCCATCCACAGAAATCGCGGCTATGGAGGACAGGGAGCGTAGGCTGTATGCTTTGCAATTCCATCCTGAAGTGGAGCACACACCCGACGGGACAAGAATGATACGGAACTTTTTATTCAAAATATGCGGATGCTCAGGCGTATGGAAAATGGAATCATTTATTGACTACGCCGTAAAGGAAATACAGGGAAAAGTCGGCAGTAAGAGGGTGCTTCTGGCGTTATCCGGCGGGGTGGATTCCTCGGTGACGGCTTTGCTTTTGCAAAAAGCTATAGGAAGTCAGCTATGCTGCGTTTTTGTTGATCATGGTCTTTTAAGAAAGGACGAGCCTGAGCAGGTATACAGGCTTTTTTCGAGAGAGTTTGGGCTTAACCTTGTGGCCGTAGACGCACGGCAGAGATTTCTTCAGGCGCTAAAAGGTGTAACCGAGCCTGAAAGAAAGCGGAAAATCATAGGGTCTGAGTTTATTCGGGTGTTCGAAGAGGAAGCTGGAAAGCTGGGGAAGATAGATTTTCTTGCTCAGGGCACTATTTATCCGGATGTTATAGAAAGCGGATTAGGCAACGCCAACGTAATAAAAAGCCATCATAATGTAGGCGGTTTGCCGGATAATATAGCTTTTGAAGGACTGGTTGAGCCTTTGCGTAACTTGTTTAAGGACGAAGTAAGAGTAGTTGGAGAAAGGCTGGGGCTTCCCAAGTCTCTCGTCTGGCGGCAGCCCTTCCCGGGCCCCGGTCTTGCTGTCCGCATAATCGGTGAGATTTCGCAGGATCGTCTTGACATATTAAAAGAATGCGACGCAATCTTCTGTGAGGAAGTGGAAAAGTCCGGCGCAGCCGCCTCTCAGTATTTTGCCGTGCTTACAAATATGCGCAGCGTCGGCGTAATGGGGGACGAAAGAACTTATGATCAAATAGTAGCTTTACGTGCCGTAACAACTACCGATTTTATGACGGCGCAGTGGGCGCCTTTGCCCATGGACCTCCTTCAACGGGCCTCTTCCAGGATAATAAGTGAAGTGAGTCATGTGAATAGGGTGGTTTATGATATTACTTCTAAGCCGCCGGCGACGATTGAGTGGGAGTAATTAACGAAGCCCCGAAAACCTTGAAATCTCAGGACTTTTGGGGCATATTTTAGCCATTTGATAGCAGATTGATAGCGGAAGCCATTTCCCGATTTACTCTGTTTGTATAAATAAACCCCCGGCTATGCCGGGGGATAAAAGCTTATAGCTATACAAAAATCTTTTAAAAATACCCCCATTTGATAAAATAAGGGAAGGTTCGCAGCCGTTCCCAAAAACGAATGGAGGTAATCCAAAGATGGATGTAAAAAGCTTAGCACATACAAAATGGAATTGCAAATATCATATAGTATTTGCGCCAAAATTTAGAAGGCAAGTAATATACGGAGAAATAAAGGCAGATATAGGAAAAATATTAAGACAACTTTGCGAGTACAAAGAAGTGAATATAATAGAAGCCAGCTTGTGCAGTGACCATGTGCATATGTTAGTGGAGATTCCGCCTAAAATCGCCGTTTCGGCGTTTGTGGGATACTTAAAAGGGAAAAGCAGCCTAATGATATTCGATAGGCACGCCAACCTAAAATACAAGTACGGCAACCGACATTTTTGGTGTCGAGGGTTCTATGTAGACACTGTGGGCAGGAACAAAGAAAAGATAAAGGCATACATACAAAATCAGCTACAGGAAGATGCGATAGCAGACCAAATGAGCCTGAAAGAGTATGTAGACCCGTTTACGGGTGAGCCAGTGGCAAAGAACAAAAAATAGCTCGTTTACGAGCGTATGTACGCTAGAGCTACTTTAGTAGCTGTTTGAAAATGCAAGCGGCTGACGAACCTTTCAGCAAGCCTTTAGGCTCTAGCGTGAGAAGCGCCCTTATAGGGCGGAAAACAAACCACCAGCTTAGCTGGTGGTCATGATTACTCCCGTATAGCAGGTGGTTTGCAGGTAATCGGTCTTATTCTATAAAACGGTCTTGCTGACTTTTGAAAAGTCGGCAAGACCGTTTTTGTGTGTATGGAATGGTGCTTATTCTTTCTCTTATAGGGCGTCTATGAGGTAATCGTTCAGTTCCTGAGAAGGAACCTTTGCCCATATCTGAGAATGGAAAGGAAGGGATTATCTATAAAGCGAACAATCAGCGTCATGCTCGGAAAAGGTTCTGTCAATCACAACAGCCGCCAGTTTAAGGCGACCGATATAGATGCCGAGCGAACAGAGTTCAATATATCGTATTGTAACACGCCCGTCAAAGATGTCTACCATGAATTATTTGATGAGGCCCTCCAAAGATATAATGTCAAGCAAAAACGCGCAGACCGTTTCATTTATGATTACTACGAAAAGATACGCACAGGCAAGCAGGAGAAACTTTTCTATGAGGTCATATTTCAGGTTGGAAATAAAGAAAATATGTCCGCTGAATCCGAGGATGGGCAGCTTGCCGCAAAGGTGCTCGACGACTTTATGAAAACCTTTCAGGAGCGAAATCCGTACTTGAAAGTTTTCTCCGCCCACCTTCATATGGATGAAGCTACACCCCATCTGCATATTGATTTTGTACCCTATATCACAGGCAGCAAGCGCGGGCTGGACACTCGTGTCTCACTCAAACAGGCGCTGGCCGCGCAGGGATTTGCTGGCGGTACCCGTGGCGATACTGAGTGGAACCAGTGGGTCAAATCTGAAAAAGAGCAGCTCTCACAGGCGATGGAAAGGAACGGAATCGAATGGGAGCAGCTTGGCACTCACGATGAGCATTTGAGTGTCATGGACTACAAAAAGTGCAGCGGTTAAAGGAAGTCTCCGTGCTGGAAAAAACCATAGAGAAGTTGCAAAACAAGCAGGTAGACGTACAGGCTGTGGAGCAGATTGAGGCAAAAAATGTTCCGCTATCATCAAAGGTGATGCTGGAGAAGGAAGATTATAAAACACTTGTAACGGCGGCGCAGAAACATGTTGTACAGGTGAAAAAGGAACGAAAGCTCGAAAAGCTGTTACAAGCTGCTGAAAAGACCATTACCGGATTGAAGGCTAAGGTCACAGAACTGACGGAAACAATATCGTCGCTCACAAGGCAGCTTGACCAATACCGCTCCGTCCGTGGGCAGCTTACCATCGGTAGCTTGCAACAAGAAAACAAAGAACTTAAACAACGCAACAGCTTCTACAAATCCATTATTGAGCAACATGGTCTTGCTCATTTACTGGGTAGGAACAAGGAGCAACGGTAGACGAGGGATGCTCGATAATAAAGTACCAAGAGGAAGGGCTTGCAGAGCTGCAAGTTCTTCCTCCACCGCGTCTTTATAAAATTCAGCGATTGCTGATTTTAGTATTGCAAACGCTGAATTTCTACGCTATAATTATCGTAATATATTTTGCGAGGTGAAAGCTATGGCTGTCAGCTATAAAAAGTTATGGAAGCTGTTAATAGATCGCGATATGAAGAAAAAAGATTTATGTCAGGCAGCCGGTATAAGCCATGCCTCAATGGCTAAACTTGGGAAAAATGAGAATGTCACTACCGATGTTCTCGTGAAAATATGTGCTGCACTGGATTGTGATATTAGCGATATTGTTGAGATAGATGAACATCGATAATAGCGATACTTGGTAGATAAATCAAACATTTAGCGCGGTGTTTAGTTAACGGCTGCACATAGAGAACGAAATCAAGAGGAGTTTTGGGAATGAAATCTGAAAATCAAATAGAGATGGCATTTATACAAAAGCTTCAAGATTTAAAATATACTTACCGCGAGGACATTAGAGATCGTGCCTCGCTTGAAGCTAATTTTAGAGAGCATTTTGAAAGATTGAATCGTGTAAAGTTAAGCGATTCTGAATTTGCGCGCCTCAGAGAGGCAATTATCACACCGGAAGTATTCACTGCAACTAAAACTTTGCGGGAAATAAATACCTTCAAACGTGATGACGATACGCCACTTCAATACACGCTTGTCAACATCAAGGACTGGTGCAAAAACGAGTATGAAGTTATAAACCAACTGCGCATTAACACAGAAAACAGCAATCACCGTTATGACGTCATTATACTTATTAACGGAGTCCCTGTTGTTCAGGTGGAACTTAAAACACTTCAAATTACGCCTAAAAGGGCAATGGAACAGATTGTTGAATATAAAAACGATCCGGGGAATGGTTATGCAAATTCGCTGCTTTGCTTTATGCAGCTCTTTATTGTGAGCAATGAGACCAACACATATTATTTTGCAAACAATCCCAAGGAGCATTTTTCTTTCAATTCAGATGAGCGTTTTTTGCCCATTTATCAAATGGCAGATGACGATAACAACAAAATCACGCATCTTCACGATTTTGCTGAAAAATTTCTCCCCAAATGTACCCTTGGGCAATTAATAAGCCGCTACATGGTGCTTGTTGTAAGTGAGCAGAGATTGATGATTATGCGCCCTTACCAGATTTATGCCGTCAAGGCTATTGTGGACTGCATTGACCAGAATCGTGGCAACGGTTACATCTGGCATACAACAGGAAGTGGTAAAACGCTGACTTCGTTTAAGGCATCAACACTTTTGAAGGACAATCCCCAAATAGAAAAATGCTTATTTGTTGTTGATAGAAAAGACCTTGATAGGCAAACTCGCTTGGAGTTCAATAAGTTTCAAGAAGGCTGTGTTGAAGAGAATACCAACACAGAAAGCTTGGTGAAGCGCCTTACTTCTGATGACTACAAAGATAAGGTGATTGTCACCACCATCCAAAAACTCGGCCTCGCTCTCGACGAAGACAGCAAACGCAATCAGGAGAAAAAGAAGAGGGGCGAATTAACCTACAAAGATCGCTTAGCAAAGCTCTCTAATAAACGTATTGTTATCATTTTTGATGAATGTCACCGCTCTCAGTTCGGCGACAATCACGAGGCAATAAAAAACTTCTTTCCAAAGGCACAACTTTTCGGGTTTACCGGAACACCAATATTTGAAGATAACGCTACCTACAAAAAAATTGATGGTACAGTTGGCTCTTATATTACAACGGAGGATGTTTTCCAAAAAGAACTGCACGCCTATACCATTACAAATGCCATTGATGACGGCAATGTGCTCCGCTTTCACATTGACTATTTCAAACCGGAGGACGTTAAAAAGGCCGCTAAAGCTCCAGATGTTTTAAGTAAAAAAGCAGTAGCCGAGGCGATAATTTCAAAACATGACGCCGCCACCAATGGCAGACGCTATAACGCCATTTTTGCGACTGCGTCTATCAACGATGCAATCGAGTATTTTGAACTCTTTAAATTGTTGCAGGATGAGCGCAGCAGGGACGAGGGGGAGGCCTTTACGCCACTAAATATCGCTTGCGTGTTTTCTCCGCCAGCCGAAGGAAATAAAGATGTCAAGCAATTGCAAGAAGATTTACAGCAGGAAAAAGCCGATAATGAAAAAGAGCCGGAGAAGAAAAAGGCGGCTCTAAAAAGCATTATGGATAACTATAACTTGCAGTACAGCACAAATCACAACATTAACGAGTTTGATTTATACTATCAGGATGTACAGCAACGCATCAAAGACCAAAAATATCCCAACTCGGACTATCCTCATAAAAACAAAATCGACATAGCCATTGTTGTGGATATGCTTCTTACCGGGTTTGATTCAAAATACCTGAACACCCTGTATGTCGATAAGAACCTAAAACAGCATGGATTAATCCAAGCGTTTTCAAGAACGAACCGCATTTTAAATGACACAAAACCATATGGGAACATTCTTGACTTTAGAGGACAGGAGAAAGAGGTTAATGAAGCGATTGCGCTTTTCTCTGGTAAAAAATACAGGGACAGAGCAAAAGAAATTTGGCTTGTTGACCCGGCACCCGTAGTCGTTGAAAAGCTGGGCAAAGCAGTTACCGAGCTTGAAAGGTTTATGGAATCGCAAGGTCTGGAGTGTAAACCTGAGCAAGTAAGCAATCTTAAAGGGGACGCCGCACGAAGCGAATTTATCAATAAATTCAAAGAGGTGCAGCGCCTCAAAACGCAGCTTGACCAATATACCGATATCAAAGAAGACCAAGTGGCAAAGATTGAAGATCTTTTGCCGGAGGACACTTTGCGTACTTTCCGCGGTGTCTATATAGAGACCGCTCAACAGTTAAAAGCACAGCAAGGCAAAGATATCAAAGACAAAGACCCTGCTATTGAACAGCTTGATTTCGAGTTTGTTCTGTTTTCATCTGCCATAATTGATTACGACTATATCATGTCATTGATTTCGAAGTATACGCAACCCGATGTGCCTAAAAAAGAAAAAATGAGCCGCGAACAGCTCATCGGTTTGCTTAGCTCAAGTTCAAACATGATGGATGAGCGCGAAGATATTATTGCGTATATTAATACGCTGGAAGCCGGAAAAGGTTTGGACGAAAGAGCGATAAAAGAAGGCTATAAGATATTCAAGGATGAAAAAGCGGCAAAGGAAATGGCGGCGCTTGCTGAGAAACATGGTTTGCAGCCTGTGTCGTTGCAATCCTTTGTGGGTGAAATTATGGGGCACATGATTTTTGATGGTGAAAAGCTGAGTGATTTACTGGCCCCGTTAAATCTTGCATGGAGAGACCGGGCCAAGAAGGAAATTGAACTGATGGATGACTTGATTCCACTGCTGAAAAAGATTGCCGGTGGGCGTGTGATTGCGGGGTTGAGGGCATATGAACAAGAATGAAAAAACTGCGCTTCCACAATTGCGATTTCTGCAATACAAGGATTCGCCAGCATGGGGTATTAAAAGTTTTGGGGAATTGATTGTTCCCGTGGAAGAGCGTGCTGGAACTAAGAAGTATACTCTTATGAGTGTTACTTCTGGTGTAGGGTTGATACCCCAAATTGAAAAATTCGGGCGAGAAATAGCCGGGAATGCGTATAACAACTATTATGTTATCAAGAAAAATGACTTTGCCTATAATAAAAGCGCAACGAAATTGTTTCCGGAAGGCTATATCTCAATGCTTACCGAATATGAGGAAGCCGCCTTACCAAATAGCATTTTTACATGTTTTCGTATTATTGACGAGGAGTGCGTGCCCAAGTTTTTTGACCACCTTTTTCACAATAACTATCATGGTTCATGGTTGCGAAAATATATAGAGGTTGGCGCTCGTGCGCATGGTTCGCTAAGTGTTGATACGAAACACTTATGGGCCATGCCCATTGCGCTACCGCAGAGGGATGAGCAACAAAAAATCGCTGATTGCCTTTCTTCCCTTGATGATCTTATCGCCGCAG
>Ga0153952_1000638_pt1 | contig 12377 bp, 18 predicted proteins | sample TSNJ036MetaG_FD_104746 | JGI IMG/M metagenome (GOLD analysis project Ga0153952, IMG submission 104746) | Attine ant fungus gardens microbial communities from New Jersey, USA - TSNJ036 MetaG | ecosystem: Host-associated > Fungi > Mycelium > Unclassified | place: USA: New Jersey, Wharton State... | reverse complement strand
CTTACCAGCTGCACTAGTGGCCTTGGCTTGGTTATACATAGCCTTTGCGGCATCTTGGGATTGTTTAATGCTTTTTCCAAAAACAACATTAACAAATGATGCAACATATGCTGTAATTTTTGCTAATGCAGACATTAGCGCATTAATAGCAGGCAATACAGCATTATAGATTGGCTGAAATGCTGTAAGTAAATTCCCTTTTATCTGTGCTAATGAATTTACAAATTGATCATTTTGTTTTAGTGCTGACATTAACCCCTGTTGAAGCTGCCGTAACCCTCGTCTAATAATATTAAAAACAAAAACTGCAACCACTAAATTTTTGATTCTATTTGCTAATTTTTCAAATCCAGAAGTAGAATTTTTTGTTTCTTTATTTAATAATTTCATTGAACCAATCATACTCAAAACAGACACGCCTATTTTTTTAAATCCATCCTTAATCTTATTTAAAAATGTCGTTAAATTTATTGAGATTTTTTCAATATTTATTAATTCAGCATCAACTTGACTTATTTCCTCTGTTTTGAATGCTTCACTCATCTCTGCCGATAATGTTCTTGCACTTTTTGAAGTATCATCAAGCATGAAAGCAATACCACTAATTTGCGCTCGTAAATTATAAGCTTCATTTGTATTTTGAGGATTTAATGTTATATCTTCAAATGCAACTTTAAGTTTTTCAGATTCAAAATATAAATTTTTTATTTTAGAATCTATCTTTTCAATATCCTTTTCAGTTCTGTCCATAGTCGCCTGAGCTAAACTTTCGGCTAAAGCATCACCACTTTCTTTTGCTGAATTTAATTCAGTTTTGGTTTGTTCATAAAGTGTATTTAATGTCTGATATTCATTTTGCTGTTTCTGAATTTCAGATGTAATATTCTCTGTTTTAGTATATATATCCTGTATTGTCTGACCAAAAGGAGTCGATAGTTTTAATAGTTCATTTTGTAATTCAATGGCTCTATCTTTGCTCATATCAAGCGCAAGACTTCCTTGTTCGATTTTATTAGTTAAATCAGAGAAGTCTTGACTCGTAGTTGGGTCAAGTTGTATTTCTTTTATTCTTTCTTTTATAACTTTAGCCGAATCATCTATCTTTTTTAATTCATCATCAACTGGACGTAATTTCTCAGCTAGTCTATCTGCTTCCGCTACAGCAGGAGCAATTTGTTCCTCAGAAAGACCAATGCTTCTTTGTGATTCCGCAAGTTCAACAGCTTTTTCATATTGAATAATAAGATCTTTATTCGCAGCTTCAACGGCTCTTGTTTCTTTTTCAGCATTCTTAAGCTGTTTTTCAAGCTCTATAATTTCTTGTGGCTTTTCACCTTTTGCTATAGCCTGTAATTTGCTTCGTAAATTTTCTAATTCTGCGTTTTGTTGCTTTATTTTTTCCGCTTGTTTTTCAAAATTCGTAGTAAGCCGGTCAATTTCTTTGGCGGTCTGAGATAAACCCTTATTAATACCCTTATTGTCCACAAGGGTTTTTATATTAATCGCGCCATCATATCTGTCAGCCATTTAAAACCGCCTTTCTTCTATCTATCCAAACATTATTTTTTGTACAGAAAAAGAGAGGTGGATTATACCTCTCTTTACGACATGCATATCGTCTATACATATAAAAGACTAATGCTACTTACCATTTTTAATCTTCTCCTTGTAAATATGCCAGAATTTCTTTATATTCTGAATTATTTCGCATTTCGATAATATCCCATCCGATACGTCCACATTCTTCACGTTCTTCTTTTGTCAGTTTTCCTCGATGATTTTGCATACGAAGATACACTCTGCGGTTAAATGCTGTATCTTTTGTTTCCGAAAGGCGAGAAATAAAATCCCACCAATGTAATGATTTTATATCATCATTGCTTAATCCTAGTGATAACAATGCATCATATATACAATCGCTATCCATTACAAAATCAACAAATTGAGGTTCATTTTTATTTAATGGTTCTCTGCATTGTGTCAAAAATTTTTGAAACATTTCAAAAGCTTTTTGTAAGTTTGTCGGATATGGTTCCTGATAAAAATTTTCAAGCAGAATTTCCCATTTCTCAATATCAAATAAATCATCATCTTTTAATGCTTCTAAAATCAAAAAGCAGTTACGAGATGATGTATTTATCGGATACTCCAATCCGTCAATCATAACTGCTTTTGGAAGTTCTTGTGTCAGGCGATTCATTCAATCACTCCGTTTTGTTTCTTTGCTTTATACTTGTTTTTTATAACTTGTCTTGAATTTTTAACTTCTTTGAATGCGACTTCAAGTAATCCCGTCAAATATTCACCATCCTTGCCGTATTTTAAAAGAATTTCACAAATTCCTTCTCCGAACATAGCATTTACTCCATCTATCAACGCATCAATATCGTTTATTGTTGCCTGCAAGGATCCGTTTAATTTTGAAAATGCCGAGCTGGCTGTATCAAAATCAGTTGTACTTTCAAGCGTTCTTTCAATTGCTTCCTGCTCTTCTTTGGTTAACTCGAAATCTTTCGGATTTGTTTTTTTCCCATCAAGAATAGCAAATATTTTCATAATTTGCTTATAAGTGTTTGGATCATCTGGATTATAAATCGCTGTTGCAACCCACTCACCATCAACTATTATTTTTCTACGTTTGCGTTTATCCTCAATGAGAAAATCGCTTTCAAAATTATGATCCATTTAAACCTCCATATATTTTTATTTTGAATCTTTATCAAACTCCGGAAATGATTCTTCTGTTTTTGAATTTTTGCTTTTTGAATTAAAAAAAGATGAATTATTATCCATCTTTTCTGCCATTCCGTGTGCAATTAAAAGTTCTCCGCGCTTTTCGCTTACCGTAAATATTTCATCTTTTTTAACCACCCTGTCTTGCTCCATGTCAAAATAGGGTCTTATTATTTTGATATCCATAAATACCTCCTATATTGCCGGTGTAAAGGTAAGCCCTCTTTTTAGCGTGTCAATTGTGCCCTTAGTAATCTCGCCACCAAGATGAACCGTAAAAGGAAAATTCGTCCGGGAACTTCCACCCATGCTTGTTGGATATATTGTTGATTTTTCGTGCACATCAGCCTCGTAAGCGCCAGGCGTTCCTAACATTCCAAACCCTTCTAATACTCTGAACTGAGAAAACTTTTCAAGCGTGCCCTCGCGTTTGTATTGCAACAGCAACGCACTTAGCTTTCCACCCTTCGCAAAAGGCCGGAATGTGTTCGGCTCAAATGCAATTTGCTCTTCGAACTTATCAACATCAGTATAGGTATCTCCTAAAACATCCGTAACCGTTGTTACCTCGGGATTAAACTCCATTGATGTATCTTCGGTTTTGTATCCCTGTATTTCCCATTCCGGGGTTACCGCTCCTTCTGATACATCCACTGCAAAAATGTATAAATTTCTTAATGCCTCGCCTGTTAAATTAAAATCTGTTACCATTAATAATCATCCTCACTTTCTATCATTGTTTGATATCTAATATGTATGTTTGTTTGATATGCTGCAAATGGAATATTCGCATCCTGCACAACATTCCATAAAAAACCACCGTCAGCCCACATTAATTCTTCCGGATAAAATGGTATACTGAACAATGGTGCCTTTCTTATTAAACTTTGAGTTAAAACCCATTGTTCAAATCGTGATATAAATTCTGCGGTTTCTTTATTAAAAATGGGATCAATAAACTGCCGCAAAATATTTAATGTAAAATTCGCCTGGTTGGTTACAATAATACTTCCATCAATAAACCTTTCTACCGTTGGTGAACTTAATCCATTATAGGAGATTCCGTTACCCTGTGTAACATTAGGGCTAAACGGTACCACAACCACTTGATTCACAGGGTCAAATTGAGCTGCTGTTATGTTCCCTGTGGCATTTAAAAACGGACAACTCTCAATAAATTTTATAAGACGATCTAAAAATAAAATCTCTTCGTCCATTAATATACCTCCAAATCTAATCCAAGTTCTCGTTTTAGATTTCCTGCAAATGATTTAAGGTTATCAGATTTCCATCTTTCAAACCAGAACGAACCACGTTTTCCGCCACCATGATAAACCAAATTAATATCAGTCACAATTTTTTTATTCCCAGCCAACGCCCATGCACTTCCTGTCTCAGGATCAATCATTAGTTTTGCATAGTATAAAAAACGTGCATAAGGAGTCAGCCATGTGACTGTACCACTGCCTATTATCGTGGCGATTTCTCCGCTTCTGATAAGTATACTTGTTTTTAACGGTATATATGGTTCGCAACCACTTAAAACCGCAGCATCTATAAATTTTTGCAATGAACTCCCTTCACCGAAAGTATTATTCATGCGTTTTTCAAAACCGGGATACCATTCAATCATTGCCTCCAATGCTTTATCTTTTGAAATTGGTTTAGACTTTGGTGTTGTAATTTTCATGATTCACCTTCTTTCGGACATAGAAAACCGCCACTTTAAAGACGTTTTAGTAATTAACCCCTAAGCACAATATGCCACATATCCAAAGAACCAAAGTTTTGTACATTTACTTCAATGATACGTTTGGCGGTCGGATGCAAATTCAAAAAATTATTTTCTTGTATCGTTATTCGATTACTGGCATTAGGAGAAGCCCACGAAAATTCATGTAAACTAATGCCAGCAATTAAAATAGGCAAATTCTTTGGGTCAACAGTCCAATAAACATCAGGAGCATCGTTGGGTAATGCATTCCATTCTTCCGGTGTTAAATAGGTTCTTCCTGTTACTTCGGCACTATATGGGATAAATATTGTCGCATTATTTATTGTTTGTTGTCCCGTTCTAATAAAATTACTTATACTATCAGAATCCCAAAAACAACCTTGTAATACCGCAGTAACATTTGTTTGATTTCCGGTTAGATTATCTGTCCGTCTCGGAAATATTGTTACCGGTCCTGTTACTTCCGGAGGAAACTGTATGTTTTTCTTCTGCCGCCTTTCAGCGAATTGCTTTAAATATGATGTAGACATAAATCCCCCTTTTTTCAAAACAAAATATTATAGCAAATTGATAAGACAATTAAAAATTAAATTGTTTTTCATTTCTGATTTATTACAATCCGAATAAAATTAACAGCGGCAATTATTGGGTTTGGTATATTCAGTTTATTAAATACCCAAAACATTAACTTGGTAAAGATAAAATAGACACATATCATAATATATAATGCCCATAAAATATAAAGAAAGGTTTCCATACATTTATTCTCCATTCAGATAATCGGCGACATCATGTAAATCAGTGAAATATTTACCGCCGTTCCGTTCAACCATTCTACCAACCTGATTCAATGATTTCCATTGATCATGTTCCCATGTTGATTTATCCCATTCATATGTCAGCAGGCAGAATATTGTTTTATCAGGTCGCTTGTTGCTATCGTCAACAACTTCCGCTATGCTGTATACTCCTGTCATTTTTGGAGTAATAACATACAGACAATAATCGCATAATTCACGCTGTTTTATTTCTTCTGCCATGCATTCGGAAGTCCAGTCAGGCACAACGGGATTAAAATAGTCAATTTTTAATAACTTGATTAAATATTCTCTCCATGTGCTTTCGTTGCATGTGCCGCCCAAAAATACTTTCATTTTGTAACTCCTTTCCAAACAAATAAATTGTGCAACTCGCTGCCTGCCAAATACCGCTTAATTATCCCATTTACACGAACATTAAAATCGGCTTTGTCTTGCTTGATATTAACTGCACCTTTGCTATATGCCCCTACTGATTGGGAGGGTTCCATGCTCATAAATTCTTTTTCAGATTCCACATAGAATGCCTCCGCAACCTCACAGGTGCAAAGCTTCAAAACTTCTGGGACTTTATTGAATTCAATCCTTCGCCAGTTTATATAATCAGAAGCAGTGCGAGACCAAAATAAAAATTCTTCAAGCGGTATAATTTCTGTTCTACCAAGAAGATATTCATTTTTGTAAAAGTCTGTATCGGCAAAAAACATACTATTATACCGCCTTTCCTAATTTGGGTTTTAAATTGATGTATCCAATTCATGTATCCGGGCATCTCTGTCTCCGACCATTTGCTCCAATCTTGCGATTTCTTCATCTTTTTCTTTTGTAATCTTTTTAATCTCTGCGTCCTTTGACTTTATTTGCTTAGATAATTCGGAAATTTTCGATTCAAGGACGCCAACAGAATCATCTGTTCTTTTTTTTGATTTGATTTCCTCGAACTTTCCCGTACTTGCTAATTTATACATCCGGCTCCCCCTTATCTTCCAATTCCTGTCATTATAGAATGATGCCATTCCGCGCCATAATCAAAGCCAATTTCGCCATACAGCTGGCCTCTTTCACTTGCCCCGGTTTTTGCTAAAGGCTCATAAAACAAAACGCCAAGGTTTTCACCCCTGTCGTTAATTGTTGGCTTTTCTGCGATTGCCAGTAAGCTAACATTGATAAATGAAATACAAGCAGTAGGTATCATGGTATCCCAAAAGATATTGATATCTCCATAGTTGGTGAGGATTGTCGAATATGCTACACCGCCCTCTGTTCTCGAAGATGGAAGAGCAGAGCCCGGTATCTGAATATATGTATCTGTTATAATATCCATCATATCGGGATTAACCCAGATTTCAATTCCTTCGGGCGAAAATCCGTTTTTAATTGAATTCATAAGTACATCATTCACCACATTTTTGCTTAAATATGCTCCCCCTATATCAAAACGATTGGTCTGCAACGCTTCCATTAATCCTCTGGATTTAGGAGCCACCGTTGTGCTGCCTGGTATATACTGATATGTACCATTGATTGTAGTCCAGTTTAAATCCTTTCGCATTTCATCGACTACTACACCAACCTGAAAGTCTAATTCATTCGGTGTATTATTAGCGGCTCCTGCTACATTAACTCCGCCCAATGCGTTAAAATTGGACTGCTTCATATAAGAGACTGCAACGGATTCATGATAAATCTGAATTACATTAGACTCCTGATCTCTTTCTGTTGTTTTGGGATCAGGTGCAGTCAGGGATTGTTCTTCACTTATTTCCGGCTGCTTAGGGTCTCTTGTTTTATACCCACCTGCCAAAATAAATTCAACAGAATTAGTAGTTCTTCTACCACCTTCTCTGCCTCTGGCGTATATAGCATCAATAAATTTTGTGGCTTTGTCTGTTCTTGCGTGTAACATTCCCGAATAGTTAATTGTATCTGTTAAAGTTGTTCCTGTTGGCATTTAATTCACTCCTATTCTAATTCAATATTTTTTCTTTTTGCTTCTCTGATTAATCGTGACATTTCAGCCGATTTCCCCTGTTTGGCAGCCTGTTTATAACTTTCTCTTAAGGCTTCTTCTTCTGTTTTGGAAACCGGTTTTGTACCTGCTCCACCGGCCATTTCAGGCAGCTTAGCAATTGGTGGCTTTTCTTTAAGTACAGTCTCAACCGCTTCATCAAACGATACAGTTTCAGAAATCTTTTGATTTGCCAGGTATGTGACATAATCTGTATCCACACTAGACAAATCCAAGGCTTTATCTTTGCCATACAGTTTGTTAAGGGTAGCAGTTACAGTCTCTTTCTGCTCCAATGCGGCGAGTTTAGCGAGACGCTTGGCAATTTCTTCATCATTCTTTTTATGCTCCTCTAATTCGCCCTGAAGCTTCTCAATAAGGGGCTTATCTGCTTCTTCTTTCTGTTGTCGTTCTCGCTCGGCTTTCAAAAGAGATTGAACTTGCTCAAATTCATCATCATCCTTCACGCCCAATTTGGCATAAAGAGCTTTCTTTTCTTTGATTGCTGTTCGCTTGAAAAGTTCATTATCTTCTTCCTGTGTTCGTAAAATTGTTTTCTGTTTTTGTTCGGTTTCTTTTGTATCCTCCGATTCGGATTGTTCGGTAGTTTGTGAAGTTTGTTCCTCACCAGTTTCCGATTGACTGTTTTCAGTTGCGGAATCATCTTTCTCCGCAAAAAACTGTAAGTTAATTGGTAATAATTTTTTGTGTTTCATAATGTTTTCCTTTCATTCGGTTATTTAAAGTCCGATAACTTTTGTTCCGTTTCTGAAACGGATAAATTTATATAATAAAAAAGAGCCGAAAATACAGTAATAACTGCATATTCCGGCTCAATTGGCTCACATAGAATATTTTATTATCATTATAATTGCTATTATTAAATACAAAAGTATTATAAAGCCATATATCCACATGGGGGATAATACCCAAAACCACGACCATGTAATTATATCAGTTAATTTAAAGGCAATAAATAGTATTTGAAGCACTACCCCTATACCTACGCCTGTATTTCTATTGTTATTTTACTGATTCATCAATTCCTCCTCCTATTATTATTTCAATTTCTTTCCGACATTTCTTGCATTTATCATAAACCCCAATGCAGACTGCGTTATCATCTTTCTTTAACAATTTCTGTCCGCAATTAGGGCATAGATACCATTGCTTATCGTTATCCATAAATACACAACTCCTATAATCTGGCTTCTAATGCATCAATTCTTGACATTAATGCAATGTTAATTTCTTCAATTCTGTATCCTGCCGTTGCTGCTTTGATTGCCGCATTATCAGCCACAGATCGCGCATTAGTTGCTTCTGTCTGTATTGCCTCGACATTTATGGAAAGCACATCCATCTTTTCTTGTAGGGCAGATACTTTTGATTCATTCGAAAAAGCTGTATCTATTCCATTATCTATCTGCTTTCCGGTATGCCTTGAATTATATTCAGCCATCTTATCACCTCACTAAAAATTGATTTTCTTCAACAAAAAACCGCTCATTATCGGCGGTTTTTAATTCTTTATATTCGATTAGATTTTTATCAAGTTGCTGTTTTATAGCAACCCATTGGCGCCTGAGGTTCAATCTGGCAGAAGATGAAAGTGTGGGTTTTGGCATAATTATTTATTACCTCCTAAAATCATATTCGGGAAAGTCCATCAACATATACTCTTTCCCATTGTGGCTGTAATGACATGGCTTCACTAAATTTTTTATATTCAGCTCTTTGTGCCTTATATTTTGATTTTGTCTCTGTGTATGCGTCCATGTTTCCACCAGATTTATACCCAACTGCCAGAGCGCGTGTTTTTCTCATAATACGCTCCATACGGCGTTGCTCTTGGGTTGCTTTATACCTTGTATATTCATTTACCACTTTATTTCCCTTTCTGTCTGTAGTTTCCCATTCGGTTATTTCCTTGTCTTTTTCTTGCTGCTCAGCAATCTCTTCGTCCGAATAGTTGGGATCCATTAATCTTGGCAGGAAACCAGAAAAATTATGCCGACAGTTCCATCCCCCTATTCCGTCTCCGGTTCCATAGCCGGTATATTTTATAAAATCTGGATAGTCTTTGTCTTTTTCTGTGGTTTCTCTTTCAAGAGTGGTTAAGTTTACTCCATTCTTTGCAAATATCTTTCCTTGCCAAGCTGAATGGTCTTTTATATCTCCCCAGCCATTTCCCGTTCTTGCACCATCATGCATACTTACTTGTATGTGTTCTGCATTTATTTCATTAATGGTTCTTATAGCAACCTGATTTGCTAATTGTCCGACACCAGTAAGGACTGCCCGGCGTGTGGCTACTTCAACTCGATCAGTGTGACCGCTTTCGTAATCAACAACCCTTATCCCACTTTCAACCAAACTTTTTACGGCTCTTTTAATAGCATCGTCATAATTGGAGGTACCAGAGGTAACTTGGAATGTCACTTCATCCAATTTATTGACAAATGTATCTCTTGCATTGCGGAATCTTCCATCAGAATCCCTAAATCCAATTGTTTGCGTTAGATTTGTGAATTCGCTTTGAGTCTGATCTGAAATGGACTTTGTTAACTGCTGTAAAAAGTCATTGTCTTTATATTCAACAAATTCTACACCCTTTGCTTCATATAATGCTTTATCGTAGACATAGGCTGATTCAGCCGCCTGTTTGAATATCTCATCTATTTCAATCAGAGACAGTTTTGTCATATCTGAAAGAATAGTCCTAAATTCTCTGTCAATTGTCCGGATAGTAGATAATCTTTGTATTTCATAATCTACGGAACCAGATATCTCATGCATAGATTTGATTTTCCTTGCAATCTCCTGGATCAATCTATTTTCTGCACTATTAATTATGCGAGATACCGGCTGCGGAGCTTCATCGTAAAAATTTGAATCAAGCATTATATTCCTCTCCGCGACAATGTATTAACTTTATTCATGAGATTGAATATCAAATAACGCATTGCCATTGTCCTGCAAAACCTGATATATACCCTTTGCAATAGTGTCAACAATAGTTTCTTCATCAGATTTCGCAATATTAACATTGGAATGTTCAGCAATTCCGTGTACAATCTCATGCCAAAGAGTAAGACATTTCTTTTGATGGTCTTGATTATCGGAATTTAATTCAATAATAGATTTCTGAAAATCAATATATCCATAACATACATCAGTTCCATTATTAAGCCCACTTTTTTCTATAATGGTATAATCAACGCCGCCAATTCTGATAGACTCAGGTAATTTCATTTATTCTCCTTATAAAACGCCCATCCGGGCGCAGGGTTATTCGACTATCTTATATTCGTATTCACCATTCATCCAGCATTCGTCCCAATCAATGGTGGGTTGTAGAGCGCTAGACAATTTTACCGCCTTGTCTTTTACATCCGAAAAGTCCATGTTGTTTTTAGCCCAGTCTGCAAACTCAAAATCTCCGGTATCAAACCAATGCATCATAGCGTCAAATTCTTCTTGATAGGTTGTATCGGAGTCTATCTTTGCATAATATTTCGCTCTGTTGTCGGCTATCGTCTCAGCAGGAACACCCCACTTACTTCCATCGTCAACAGTGATAACATAATACTTCATAATCCAATTTCCTCCATATTTTATTAAGCACATAACTCCGCGCCGCGAGATTAGATTTTCTTTATTCAAATTCTGTAACTTCTGGCAGACCTGCTTTCGCTTCTTTAATCATTTCAGGAGTGATTTTTGAGAAGAAATCTGAATTTTCAATAACAAACGCTCTGATCTCTGCTTTATCAATAATATCACTGCCTTTTAATGCTATAAGCCATTTTAGCTCCTCATAATATTCAGCGCGCTTTTCTTCTGTCGTTTTTAATATGCTATCATCCCAGAAGAAAGATATATCATATTCCCCAAAAGGTGCGAGATTATAACGTGTAGCAATGTCGTCCATGACAACTACAAGGGTTTCTAATGATGATTGCGCTGCTCTCTGTATATCTGATACCGTTTGATAAAATCGCTGTTTGGAATTCTTTATTTCCGTGGCTGTTTTATCTGTATCCTGGGGATTTGATAATATTCCATAAGCAAGCCCCAAGACAAATTCTATTCTCCGTAAAAACTCATTTAATCCATTGAAAATAGATACATCGCGAAATTCGGGGTTATACTCAGTTATTCCGATTTCACCCGGAACTGTTGATCCTTCCCATGCGCGAAATAGCCGGTTGCGTCCTTGCGGTATTATAAAATTACCATTGCTGTCTTTTTTCATCAGATCGGAGCCTACATCAATAGCTAATTCTCCGCCCTCGAATTCCCAGATAGCCCTACCAAATTGCTTATCGCCTTCTCTTATTAAATCAATGCCCCGGGAAAATAACGCCTCACCTCTGCCAGGCATCTGTAATACAGCGAACCATGGATGTTCTACATCTGGCCATTGTACATACTCTGGAAGTTCCTTCCACTCGTCAGGTCCCTCTGCAAAGGATATTTGCTTGCCTAAGGCATTCATATTTTCACTTTTCCAGATTGAATATTCAATTCGGTATGTGTTATTTTCAAATGTGCATTTTTCTAACAGAGTGTAATAATATGTCTTCTGGTCAATGTTTTCTGTGAGTGTATCGGCAAATATAACGCTAACGAGTTCGCCCAGCTCGTTATATTTCAAGGGATAAAAGCAATTATTTTCTGATACTGTTACCATTATCTCACCGTATCTGACAAAAGGCTTTAAAATAACAACACTTCCTGCACAGCATTTTTCTATAGTTTCCCTTAAGTCGCCGATCACTCGCTTGTATTGATAATCCAAGAATTTTGATCTTGGATTATCCCCTGTTACTTCACTTTCAAGCTTCACGGTTACCGCTATTGCCGTTTCAGAACATGCACCGGCAGCAATATGTAAACTTGGAACGCCATTTTCTGGATCCGTATTCCATATAGCCTCACCATTATATAACTGCCGCCATAATTCATATTTTCGTTGCTGTTCTGGGGTAATGGCTATTTTTAAATTTAATGCGGCCTCTATATCCTTTTTTGAAAACAATCCTCGCCACCACTTTCTAATTGCGGAAATAAATCCCAT
>Ga0153952_1000627_pt1 | contig 12429 bp, 9 predicted proteins | sample TSNJ036MetaG_FD_104746 | JGI IMG/M metagenome (GOLD analysis project Ga0153952, IMG submission 104746) | Attine ant fungus gardens microbial communities from New Jersey, USA - TSNJ036 MetaG | ecosystem: Host-associated > Fungi > Mycelium > Unclassified | place: USA: New Jersey, Wharton State... | reverse complement strand
TCCAGCAGCTCCTCAATTTTGTTTTGCGGTTCTACGCCAAGCAATCTGTTTGACCACCGGCCTACCGCGAAGGCGGACAGCAGCATATTAAGCGACAAGCCTATTACTATGACCCAGGTGAAAAACCATTTCGGCTGTTTAGGCAACCGTTCCGTAAGGCTTATGATCTTGGGATAGAAGCTGCGGATATATACCGCTCCCAACAATCCCCAAAAGAACATATACAGCAGGTTGGTGCGTCCGTCAAAGAGGGCGAAGGGTTTGTCGGCGTACTGCCATGATACCGAGCCGAATAACGCTTCCTGTATCAAGCTGCACACCACTTCAAACAATCCGCCTACCGCTGCGCTGCCGCAAAATAACCATCCGTTACTCTTTGATGTTAACGGAGACAGCAGTAATACCATCAATACGGCGCCAAACCCGTAAATCTGGCTGAACGGGCCATACAGCATACCTTGCCGGCTTTCGATCACTCCTGTCATGAGAAGGCAGTAGGCTGTCTCAACTACATAGCCGGCAATGCTTCCAATAAGAAACACCCATACTATACGGGTAAAGCTGATATCTTTATAGGCGGCAGCGGTATCCTGACCGAGCTCTTTCAATAAGCCCCGAAGCGGATGGCGTCCTTCTTCCGCGTAAGCTTTCACCTTAGCCGACCATTCCAGCTTCAAGGTTTCAAGCTCAGTAACCAGTCCTTTGGGCCGCATTTTTGGAAAGGCGTTCATTACACGGAGCCCGCTGCCCAAGCGTTGTTGAACCTCGTCTATTCTTTGCAGGATCAAAGCCGACTTTTCGCTTATGCCTGTATCTTCATAAATTTTGCGCAGCCGCGAGATGCTTCCTGTGCGGTCGAATTTGTCATACCAAGAGTATTCGTGTTGGAATAACTCCAGCTCCTCGAATATGGCTTTCAGGCTTTCCATCCGTTCCCGCAGCCCCGTAATTGAGGCCAGCGTGCGAATCAGATCAAGCATAAACAGCGCAAAGATCAAGCTTGTTAAGACCCGGTGCGTTTCAGGCCGCAAAATGCTTAAGAGCTGTTCGGCGGCGGGCTGGAAAAAATAAATTGTCGTCGTTCCCAGCAGTCCAAAAATAATTGAGTTACCCAGACAGATTCTGCCCTTTAAATTGAACCGCCTGCCGGAATAATCCCACCAGCGTGTCTGGAATAAGGCTTCCATAAGCCATCCTGAGAAATATTCCAGGATGGAGGTCACGGCCATGGAAATAAGAAAAGTAAGAACCGGGCTGCTTTTAACCGGAGCTACTAATATGAGGATAAACAGCGCGCCAAATCCATAAATCGGGCACCAAGGCCCGGCAAGAAAGCCGCGGTTGACTAATTTCCGAGCCGTGACAGAGCACAAAATGGTTTCACATATCCATCCCATAACGCTGTAGATAGTAAAGTATAAAATTAATTGAGAGAAATTAACTGTCTGCACAAGCCGCCCCTCCTATGTTGGTAAACGCTCATTTTAAGGTTTAGGATGAGCGTAATAACGTCATAAACTCAGCGCCGGTTATGTTTTCCTTTTCCAAAAGGTACTCGGATATCTTGTTTAAGGCCCCGTCATTGTCCTTTAAAAGATTAACGGCGTCTTTTTCGCATTCGGCCAGCAGCTTACGAACCTCATCATCCACTAAAGCGCTTGTTTGCTCTGAGCAGTTTGATACGTTGCGTCCGTCGAGATATTTGTTTTGGGCGCTTTCCAGGCCCATAGCGCCGAATCTGTCACTCATACCGTATTGTGTAACCATGCCTCGGGCCAGCTTTGTAGCGCGTTCGATATCGTTGGACGCGCCGGTGGTCACTTCGCCGAACTTTACTATCTCTGCGGCCCGTCCCCCCAACAGAGTAGTGATTTGCGCCAATATCTCGGAGCGTGTCATCAGGTAGCGCTCTTCTTCAGGCATGTTCATGGTGTAGCCAAGGCTGCCCATGGTACGGGGCACAATGGTGATCTTCTGCACCGGCTGGCTGTTTTTCTGCAAGGCGCTTACCAAGGCGTGCCCTACCTCATGATAGGCTACCATGCGGCGTTCCTTGGGGTTCATGACCCGGTCTTTTTTCTCCTTACCGGCAATGACTACCTCAACCGCCTCCATCAGATCCCTTTGCGCCACTGTTTTACGGTTGTCCTTCACAGCCAGCAGTGCGCCTTCGTTTATCATGTTAGCCAAATCGGCGCCGGTAGCGCCGGAGGTCGCAAGGGCTATTCCATGCAGGTCCACGTCGGTATCCAGCTTAACCTTTTCGGCGTGAACCTTCAAGATAGCCTCCCGTCCGGGAAGGTCGGGCTTTTCCACGATGATGCGGCGGTCAAAGCGGCCAGGCCGCAGTAAGGCTTTGTCCAACACCTCAGGACGGTTGGTGGCGGCCAATACAATAATGCCCTTTTCACTGCTAAAGCCGTCCATCTCCGCCAAAAGCTGATTAAGGGTTTGCTCCCGCTCGTCGTTGGAGCCAAGCTGATTATCCCGGCTCTTGCCGATTGCGTCTATCTCATCGATAAATATGATGCAGGGGGCGTTTTTCTTGGCCTGTTCAAACAAATCCCTCACCCGGGAAGCGCCTACGCCTACAAACATCTCCACAAATTCGCTGCCGGAGATTGAGTAGAAAGGCACTGCCGCCTCACCGGCCACGGCTTTTGCCAACAGCGTCTTGCCTGTTCCCGGAGGGCCCACCAGCAGCGCCCCTTTAGGCTGCTTCGCGCCGATATCATGATAGCGCTGGGGGTTATGCAAAAAGTCCACCATTTCGGTCAGGCTTTCTTTTGCTTCATCTTGCCCGGCTACGTCATAAAATTTCACGCCTGTGCTTTTTTCCATATTGTATTCCTTCGCCCTACTTTTGCCCGCGCCGAAAATGCCGCCGAGGCCGCCGGCTCCCGTGCCGCCTTCGCCCATCTTTTTCATCATTTTGCGTATGAAGAAAAAGTATACAAGGTACATGAGCAGCGTCGGAATGATCCACGAGCTGATGAAGTTCATAAATGGAGAGGCTTTTGTATTATCATAGGTTTGGTAAAAAGAAACGCCGTTTTCGGTCAATCGGTCTACCAATGAGGGGTCGTCAACCCGCACTGCTATGTAGTTGCTTCCGGCTTCCGGAGCAGGCTGCGTACTGGTGGTCCGGCCTTCAGGATACAGTATTTGTTCCGCCTTGGCCAGGTCCGCGTCTTTGCCGATAACGATTTGTACTTGGTCGTCACTTAACTGGGCCCGGCTCACGCTGCCGCTTTCCACCAGTTGAATAAATTGGCTGTACTCGATTTGAAGCGCCGCGTTTGACATCCTGTTAGAGAAAAGGATGTTAAACACAAATGTAATGAGAAACATTATCAGCATAATATTAAAAATATTCGGGCCTTGAGGAGCCCGTCCGCCGAGACGCTTGTCGTCTGAACCGGGGGTGCTGCTTTGGCTGTCGTTACCGCCCGGATTCATTTGGTTTGGGGTGTGGCCTAACTCGTTTTTCTTATCTTGTTCCATAGTTATCCTCCTTAATATCAATATCGTCGCCTTCAGGAAGCCTTGCGCCGCAGCGTTTGCAGTACAAGCTGTTATGGTCATTCGCTTCGGCACACTGGGAACAGCGTTTTTCCCGCTGGGCTTCCGCCAGCTTCCGGCGCGCTTCAATTATTTGATCTACCAGAAAATTGATTTTTCTGCTTTCCTGTTCGGCTTTTTCCAGGATACCCTTTCCAACCTCATAATACTGTTCATACAGCTCGTATTCCAGCCTGCTTAATTCTTGTTCCATTTGCTTGATTTCCTTCCCCGTGATATGGCTGCTGCCGTTTAAAGCCAATTACCTCACCTCCGTCTAAGGAACTGTTAGCGGTTTATATAATTTAATGATATTGACTTATCTATGGATAAACAACCTGCAAATAACAGCTATTTGTCTATTTATGGACATTTATCATTCATTTGTGTAAGAGCTAAGGCGCCGGGCAGTGACGGTAAATAGTGGCAGGGTTGCATTTGTAATAATTTTGTTATTGATTTTTAATAAATTTCATGTAACAATTAAAACGTAAAATTTGAGTTATATTTTAAACTATTAAGGAGGAACTAGAAGAATGAAAAAAACAAAAAAGTGGCTAGCTTTACTCACGGCTGCTGTTATGGTATTTGGCACTGCGTTTACCGCTTTAGCTGAGGAAACCGAGGAACAGCAGATTAGTACTGTGCAATATGAGGATCTGCAGTATAGTGCTGTGCAATACAAGACCTATCAGAGCAGAGTTTTGGGTGAATATCCCGATGTAAAAGGCGTAGCAGGTCTTACGGATCAAATCAAAAAGGATATTGACGACGCGTACAACTATGAGAGAGACGAGAACGATGAAAACTATGAGAATGACAGCTCTACAGTAGTCTTTACCGTTGCGGACGAAGGCCAGTACGGCGTTGTTACTGTTTTATTAACTATTGACAGAGCCAGCGATTCCGCTTTCAGGAACAAAGAGATCGCCTTAACTTATTACATCGACAAAACTACTATGAGCGTTGTTGATGAGGCTGCTTACCTTGCGAGTGTTCCTGTTGAGGGAGAGGAAGCTGCTGAAACAGAAGTTCCTGAAGCTGTCGAAACCGGCGAGGAAGTTACTGAAGAAGTTCCTGAAACCGAAGCTGTTGAAGAACCCGCTGAAGCAAAAGTATATGCTATCACCCTCAGAACAATTGTCGATCTGGGCTATGAATTAGCTTGGGACGGCGAAACCAAAACAGTTACCATAACTCTTGGCGAGTACAGCACCACCGTAACTATCGGCGTAAACGCTTATGAGAGTGCCGATGGCGTTATTGCCTTGGATATGGCTCCTTACATTGAAGACGACCTTACATATGTACCCGTTACTTTCTTTGAAAAGGTTTTGGGACTTGCTGTAAGTGTTGACGAAGCTGGCAATGTAACGCTGGCTGTTCCTACCGAAGAAGTTGTTGTAGATGAAGAAGTTCCCGGCGATGACGCTGCTGCTGAGGAAGCTCCTGCTGATGAAGAAGCTCCTGCCGAAGAAGCTCCCGCTGATGAAGAAGCTCCTGCCGAGGATGCCGCTGAATAAGAAAATTATAATAATTAAAAAGGACGTCATAGACGTCCTTTTTTTCAGTTCCAATATTTCCTATCCAGGCTTCTATACTGTATAGCCTCCGCTAAATGCATAACTGAAATATCTTCCGAGTAATCCAAATCGGCAATGGTACGCGCCACCTTTAATATTCGGTGATATCCCCTGGCGCTGAGCTTCAAGCTGTCAAAGGCGCTTTTAAGCAGCTTTTCCTCCGCAGGGCCCAGCTTGCAATAGGCTTCTATTTGCTTTGCGCCAAGCTGTGAATTAAACATAATTTTTTCCTTGGAGTAACGGACAAGCTGTATTTCATGAGCCCTTACTACTCTTTCCTTTATCCGGGCTGAGGTTTCACCGGATTTCCTGCTGCCAAGATCCTCATATACAACCGGCGATACCTCTGCCTGAATATCAATGCGGTCTAGCAAAGGACCGGATACCTTGCTTAAATAGCGTTTTATTTCCTCCTGTGTACACGTGCATTTATCCCCGCCGCTTCCGTGGTGCCCGCAAGGGCACGGATTCATCGCTGTTAGAAGCATAAAATCAGAAGGATAGGTTAAGGTGCCGTTGGCCCGGGCAATAGTTACCTGCCCGTCCTCCATGGGCTGCCGAAGAACCTCCAGCGCGTTTTTCTGGAATTCGGGCAATTCATCCAGAAACAAGACGCCGTTGTGAGCCAGGCTGACTTCTCCGGGTCTGGGTATGCGTCCGCCTCCGGTTAGAGCTACAGGGGAGACCGTGTGATGAGGCGATCGGAATGGCCTCTTTGTGATAAGTGAATTTTTGTGGGAAATAAGTCCCAAGACGCTGTATATTTTCGTTACCTGGATACTTTCTTCAAAGCTAAGATCCGGCAGAATGGCGGGCAGTCTTTTAGCCAGCATTGTTTTGCCCGAGCCGGGAGGTCCTATCATCAACACATTATGTGAGCCTGCCGCGCCTATTTCTAAGGCCCTCTTTACGTTTTCCTGTCCTTTTACATCGGCAAAATCTAATAGATAATCCGACGTTTCTTTAAATACCTTATGAATATCAATCTCTACAGGCCGCAGCCTATCGCCGTTCAGATGATTAATAAGCTGTCCCAAATCCTTAACGGCAAAGACCTCCATGCCTTCGACCAAGGCTGCCTCCTCTCCGTTTTGCCAGGGAACTATACAGCTTCTTATTCCATTCCTGTAAGCGCTGTGCACCATAGAAATCACTCCGTGTACCGGGCGAAGGCTGCCGTCCAGCGACAACTCCCCCGTAACGAACATGCCCTCTACCGCTTCCTGTTTTATAATATTCATACCAACCAATATACCCAGGGCTATTGGCAGATCAAAGGCCGGGCCTTCCTTTTTTGTATCCGCCGGAGCCAAGTTAACCGTAATATGTTTAACGGGAAAGCCGCAGCCGGAATTTTTTAAAGCCGTTCTCACGCGTTCCCTGGCTTCTTTTACTCCGGAATCCGGCAAGCCCACTATATCGAACGCAGGAAGGCCGTTACTGAGATCTATCTCAACATCCACTAAATATCCTTCAACGCCAAGCAAAGAGCCGCTGGTAATTTTTGAAATCAAGTCAATTCCCTCATTTTCTTTTAAATTGTCAAATAAAAAATAATTAATTTTGTAGACATATTTTGTAAAAAAATATACAATGACATTATAACATATTTTAATATTATACTGTGAACAGATACAAGGTTATGATTTTCGTCATCAACCGCGGTTCCGGTATTGAGAAAGGCGGTGATAATGAGCTTGATTGAATCTGATTACCTGTTGTGGCTTACAAGGATTGACGGCATAGGTATCATTAAGCAGCAGCGTTTGTTGGATTATTTTGGTTCCGCCAAGGAGGTGTTCAATGCGGAAGCATTTTCTCTTTCAGAGGTAAATGGACTAACTAAGTATAATGTTCAAAGCATATATGCCTCTCGCAAAGAGAAAATAATTGATGAGTACAAGCGTGAGCTTGAACAAAAGAATATACGGTTTGTTTCCATTAGCGATGAGGAATATCCCTCACTGTTAAAGGAAATACATGAACCTCCCACAGGAATTTATGTAATGGGAGAGTTGCCGGAAGATGAATTGTTAAAAATCAGTGTTATTGGCTCAAGACGGTGTTCTGAATACGGTCTTACTGTAAGCAAAAAGCTCAGTAAAGAGTTATGTGTCTTTGGCGCGGTCATCGTAAGCGGAATGGCCAGAGGAATAGACAGCATGGCTCATCAAGGCGCTTTGGAAGCAGGCGGTAAAACTATAGCCGTTATGGGATGCGGAGTTGATATTTGCTATCCTGCGGAAAATCGGCGCCTCAGGCAGCGCATAATGGAAAACGGCTGCCTTATATCCGAGTTTCCGCCCAGTACAGAGCCAAGACCGGGTTTTTTTCGAATGCGTAACCGTATTATCAGCGGGCTGAGCGCAGGTACCTTAGTAGTGGAAGCCGCTCTCAAAAGCGGCACCAGAATAACCGCTAACCAGGCCTTGGAACAAGGCCGCCAGGTAATGGCGGTTCCCGGAAGCATTTACAGTAAGCTTAGCGAAGGAACAAATGAGCTTATACGTGAAGGCGCTGCATTAATCTCCGATTATAAAGATGTATTGGATGCCTTAGGCGTATATATTGACGAAGGCGAGAATAATAAAGTTGAAAAAAGTCAGAATAATTTGTATCTCTCGCTTGCGCCTGAGGAGAAATTAGTATATGATTGTATAAATTTTGATCCGGTCACTGTTGACTTTATTATTGAGAAGCTCAACAGCCAGGCAAATGTGGTGAACCATATACTTACGATGTTGGAAATAGGTGGAATGGTGAAAAGACTCCCGGGTCAAAGATTCATACGCGCTTTTTAGCGGGGATAAATTGCAACGCACTGTACGTAATATGGAGGTTCATTGTTGTATGGCTAAAAATTTAGTAATAGTTGAGTCCCCTGCCAAGGCTAAAACTTTAAAGAAATTTCTTGGCAGCTCATATAAAATAGAAGCTTCCGTGGGACATGTAAGGGATTTACCAAAAAGTCAGCTGGGCATAGATGTTGATAAGGATTACGAGCCCAGGTATATTACTATAAGAGGTAAAGGCGAAGTGCTTTCCAAGCTTCGCAAAGAGGTAAAGGCTGCGGATAAGGTATATCTCGCGACAGACCCCGATAGAGAGGGAGAAGCCATTAGCTGGCATTTGATGCAGGCTCTGAGGCTTGATGAGAAAAGCGCGTCGCGGATAACCTTTAATGAAATAACTAAAAATGCTGTCAAAAAATCCATTAAGGAAGCCAGGGAAATAGATATGAACCTGGTTGACGCTCAACAGGCAAGAAGAGAGCTGGATAGAATAGTAGGCTACAAGTTAAGCCCTCTTTTGTGGAAGAAGGTGAAGAAAGGTCTAAGCGCCGGCCGTGTTCAATCCGCGACGCTAAAGCTGATTTGTGATAGGGAAGAAGAGGTAGACTGCTTTATTCCGGAGGAATACTGGAGCCTGGAGGCCGAGCTTAAATCAAGCAACGGGCTTTTAAGAGCCAAGCTTCATACTCATAAAGACGCAAAGACCGAGCTTAAAAGCAAAGAGGATTGCCAGCAGGTAATGGATGCGGTTAAAGACGAAGAATTTGTAACAGATGAAGTAAAAAAGGGACTTCGGTCTAAAAAGCCAAGCCCTCCATTTACTACCAGTACGCTTCAACAGGAAGCTTCAAAATTATTGGGCTTTGCTACAAGAAAAACAATGTCCGTTGCTCAGCAGCTATATGAAGGTGTAGATGTCAAGGACAAAGGCACCTTGGGCCTTGTGACTTATATACGTACCGATTCTACCCGTATTGCAGATGAAGCTTTTGAAGATGCAAGCAGTTATATTAAGGATAATTTTGGACCAGCCTATGCGGCTGCTGAAAAGCCAACCTACAAAATACGGGAGAGGGCTCAGGACGCTCATGAAGCCATACGCCCTTCGTATACTGATTTGACGCCGGAAATTTTAAAGGACTCTTTGCCAAGAGATCATTATAGGCTATACAAACTGATTTGGGAAAGGTTTGTGGCAAGCCTTATGGTACCCGCGGAATACGATACGTTATCTGTTAAGATAAAGGCAGGAGAATACGGCTTTAGGGCATCCGGGTCTATCTTAAGGTTTGACGGCTATTTAGCGGCTTACAAAAAAAATGAAGAAAAAGAAGAAGACACAAAAATACCTGTGTTGCAAGAAAAAGAAAAACTGAAGCTTGTAAAGCTTGACCCTGCTCAACACTTCACCCAGGCTCCGCCGCGGTATACGGAAGCGATGCTGGTAAAGAGTATGGAGGAGTTGGGTATAGGCAGGCCTAGCACCTATTCGGCCACCATTTCGAATATCACACAGCGTTACTATGTTATTAAAGAAAACAAAATGTTTTATGTCACTGAGTTAGGAAAAATAGTTAATGAGATCATGAAAACCAATTTTGGAGACATTGTGGATATTGATTTTACCGCTAAAATGGAGGAAGACCTGGATAGAATAGAAGAAGGCAAGCTCGAATGGAAGGAAGTAATTAGACAATTCTATCCTTCCCTTGAAGAAAAAATTAGAGAAGCAGAAAAGGCAATAGGAGAAATTGAGGTAGAGGACCCAAGGACAGACGTGATCTGTGAAAAATGCGGACGTAATATGGTTATCAAATATGGCCGCTTCGGGAAGTTTTTAGCCTGTCCCGGTTTTCCGGATTGCAGAAACGCAAAGCCTTTATATGAGGACGCCGAGGTAGAATGTCCGCTTTGCGCAAGCAAGGTTCTCATTAAGAAAACAAAAAAAGGAAGAGTTTATTACGGTTGTGAAAACAATCCTAATTGTGGTTTTTTATCATGGAATAAGCCAGCCGGAGAAAAATGTCCGGTGTGTGGAGAATTTTTAGTGATTAAGGGCTCCAAAAAGCCCAAAATAGCTTGTTCGAACAGCCAATGCGGCTTCAGTAAGGAAATGGATGATAATAGAGATATATGATTGGAGGCATACATATGTCAAAGAAAATTTTAGAATTTACTCGTACAGTATATGAAATGATGCAGAAGGATTTATCATTGACGGATGTTATGGATAATATATGTGCCATTACGGCAAATGATTTGGACACTAATGTTATGTTGTTGGATAAGGATGGCTTGCTGCTTGCCGAAAAGCATTCCGACAGCCAAGGATTTATCTTCACAATGCATGAAAAGGAAGCCGGACAGTATATTGATTCTCAACTAAACGACCAATTTCGTAACATTGTAGAGGTAAAGGAAAATATCAAGCTTAATGACTTCTACATTAAAAAAGTGTCTGCCAAAGAGCTTAAGCAATATGTCGCAAGTATATTTCCTGTTTCTATGACCTCCTCCAGAGTAGGCACTCTGGTTTTATACAGAGCAGGAGAGAATTATGACCTGGAAGGCGTGTGTATCGCCGATATCGTAAATATTATTATAGCGTTGATCATCAGTAATTTAAAAAGCCAGATAGATGTGGAGCAAAGCCGTAAGATTGGAGTTGTACGATCTGCTATAGGCACGCTTTCTTATTCGGAATTGGACGCTATAGTTCATATTTTTGACGAGCTCGGCGGAAGGGAAGGCATCCTGGTGGCCAGCAAGATAGCAGACAATGTGGGTATAACCCGCTCTGTAATAGTAAACGCTCTTCGTAAGTTTGAGAGCGCCGGCGTCATTGAGACCCGCTCTCTTGGCATGAAGGGCACTTTTATCAAGGTTATGAATGATAACCTGCTTACTGAATTGAATAAATTGAGAGGATAGGATAGAATATTATTACAGAAGAATCTGTAAAATTTTATTAAGGAGGAGTTTACCATGATTCGTTTTATTGCAGGCGGAAAAGGTGAAGGCAAAACAAAAAAGCTTATCGACATGGCGAATGCCGCCGTCAAGACAACAGATGGCCACATTGTGTTTATTGACGATGATAGAAGGCATATTTATGATCTCCATTATGATATCAGGTTTGTTGAAACAGCCAACTATCCGCTTTCAAATTATCGGGAACTCATTGGCTTTATCTGCGGCATACTGTCTCAGGATAGTGACATTAAAGAAATATTTATAGACGGATTAACCAACGTTGTTAAGAAAATTGACAACGATGATCTTTTAAAGCTTATCAAAAAGTTGAACTCTCTTTCGGAAGAGTACAGTTTAGATTTTATAATAGCTATGAACTGTAAAAAAGAAGATTTGCCGGAAGAGATTAACGCTATTCTTATATAAATAGGCAATAGAATAAAATAAACCCTCCCTGAATATGTTGAATAGAAGGGAGGGTTTTTATGTCTTATAAATCAAGGCATTTGAAGCGACGGATTCGCCGCCTCCGGTACGGAAGAAAAAAAATCAATCCGCAGATCGAGAATTATATTGTTTTATGCCTTGCGATATTGTGCATAATACTAATATTGATATTTATAAAGGAATTCATTTTCCCGGGAAAGATAGTAAAAGTAAAGCCTCCTTTGAAGTCGGTGGCGGCCTTTCAAATACCTTACAAGACCCTTTCAGATCTACAGTATCTAAGCGATAAATATAGTTTGGATTTTGCCGAGCTTGTTACTTTGTATTCCATAGAAAATAATTTTTTTCCGGAGAAAACCGAATCACCGACAGTATCGGAAATAGAAACGAAATATATACTATCTTACAGCTCCGTTAAAGGCCGTTACGCGGAGCGAGCCATACGTCCTTATGTTGAATTGTTAAGCGGCATATTTGAGGATATTAAGGCGTTTCCCATTGCTTATAGATATGAAGCCGACGGGCAGACTCCATATATTTTTGGGGACAGCTGGAATGAAAGCAGGAGCTTTGGAAGCAAGCGTGAGCATAAGGGAACGGATATTATGGACAGAGAAAATATTCGCGGGCGCATAGCTGTGGTGAGTATGACCGGAGGAACCTTAAGGGATATGGGCTGGAATGAGTTGGGAGGGTACCATATAGGTATTGTATCAGGCAATGATAATTACTATTATTACGCCCATCTGGACAGCTTTGCGGAGGGCCTCGTAAAAGGGGACCAGGTCGTCCCGGGACAGTTTCTGGGATACATGGGAGACTCGGGTTATGGGTTGGAAGGCACCAAGGGCGAGTTCGCGGTCCATCTCCATGTAGGAATAGCTCCTTCTACCAGCTTGACCCTTGGAGAATTTTGGATAAACCCATATCCGTTCTTAAGATGGATAGAAAATTAAACACATATGAGGTGTACAAATGAAAATGTCAAAGTTTTTTTTTCAATTGGTGAAGGAAATAAAATATGATGAAGTAGGCTTTGTGGCAAACCAGCTTACTTATAAGCTGCTGCTGTC
>Ga0153952_1000626_pt1 | contig 12435 bp, 10 predicted proteins | sample TSNJ036MetaG_FD_104746 | JGI IMG/M metagenome (GOLD analysis project Ga0153952, IMG submission 104746) | Attine ant fungus gardens microbial communities from New Jersey, USA - TSNJ036 MetaG | ecosystem: Host-associated > Fungi > Mycelium > Unclassified | place: USA: New Jersey, Wharton State... | reverse complement strand
TCCTTTTCCCACGCAGCATTCATCAGTGCAATATTCTATGCAAAGCCCTGGCTCTACCCTCACATGCCACAATCGTTGAAGCCTTTTTGGCTCGACACTATCCGTTCATGTCCTGTAGCAAATGGACTTGTCTTGGCGCAAGATTAAGTGGGAGAATCATTCGGAGGAGAAAGATGGAACATGTGAAGAATTCGCCATAGTAGGATGGTCTGTGACGGGTGTTCACACGTTGACATAGATTTAATTTCTGTTGCCATTATCCATGTCTATCTGTCTCACTACCACCATGCCCATATCTCCCGACGCCAGTGACTTCACAGTGAGGAATAGTAGCTTCATCGCGTAGTTGACTACCAATATCACAAACATCACAAACCAATACGACCGATCTCGTGAGCAGCTTTGTCTCAGCTGATGAAATGTTGGTCAACGCAGTACTAGGAATCAATGTCCTCTGTGAAGCCTCTGACCCAGGAGCTGCATTTGATGCTCAAGACCATTACGATCGTCGTTGCTTCCCAGGTAATCGGGAACAGTATATTTCTGATACCACAAATTGGGTAACTGAATCCGCCAACCCACCCTCGTCGATGTACTGGATGAGGAGACCAGCTGGTGTTGGCAAGTTGGCCATCACTCAGACATGTGCCGAGAAATTGGACACCTTGGTGCTGCATTCTTCTTCACCGTTGACAAACACATTAATCCATCACGCTTATTCACTACTATGGCATACCAACTTGCCACTACACTCCCTAATTATCACACAATTATTGATAAAATCACGAAGGACAAGACTCTTGTTGAGAAAATTTTTCCATTTCAATTCAAATCATTGATCGTTGAGCCGCTTCAGGAGCTAGGGAAGCAGGGAAAGGGAATATAACTAAGAGCCATTTTTATTGATGGCTTAGATGAGTGTACCGGTGAAAACGCACAAGCCGAAATCATCGAGATAGTTGCATCCTCTGTCAGGGAAGGGTCCACTCCATTCAATTCAAGCAGGACACCCTGTCATTCATTCTGTCGAACTTTCCATCTCTCGTGAGGCAGATGGCGAGATCGAGATGTACCTTCGGGGTGGACGTCTACTGCACTCTCTTGGCCACATGGAACCGAGGTGTGGACTCTTTTATCAAGTTGGACACTTTTACCGACCTGTCATTCCGGTTATTCTTCGATGACCCAGACTTTTGTCGATTTCTTGAACATGTTCCGTTCACTATCTTGCAGCGACTGGCAGATATCGATCACCGCAAGTCTCTGATGGCAGACCGGACACGGTCGGGGTTTGGTTGAACACCTTTGTTTTCGGTATTCCAGCGACTGCCCAAGCATCATCCCACACTAAATTTGAGTGTACTCGCATCGGACATTACTTGTTCCTGCTGCGTTTGTTCTGGTGTGTTTCAGATATGATTATCCACAATGAATTTACCCACACACTGCCAGGCTGTCAATAAAATGGAGAAAGCAAAAATCATCTGACCGTACGTTCCACTCTTTGGCTCGAGCCGTGTCTCAGCCTTTCTTCACATTCTCTCCCGCCAAAAGTCAGTAAGGAGGAACAACAGGCTTTATAGAGCTGGGCATGGGGAAAAGTCGATTATATGGTATTGGGAGTTTGATGTGGAGAAACTATTTCCATCAGTTCCTAACTATTGACTATGCAGCGGCAGTAGGATTTTACAAAGCGAACAAGTTCACGATGTAGGGAGAAAGAAGGCTGGGCAGAGGACAAGATGGTGAGAGAGAGAGAGGTCCCAGGTGATTTTGATGACCATACTGCTGAGCATGAACACGAGGGGCAGCGCAAGGCCGAGACTGACGTCCAAGGCCAGGATGACGACTAGAATGTTCAGGATGACGACTAGAATGTTCAGGATGACAGTGGCGATTACAAATACAATGACGATCAGCAGGACAATGGGGAGAGGGAATGAAAATGTTGAATATGTCCTCTGAGGACTATTATTTCGTCTCTTATTTCTCTCATCATTATTTTCTGATTGATTAGTAAGCAATGAGTGTGTCTGCCAGTGCAGACTTTTCTTATACCTCAGTTCTGCACACTTCAGACTAAGGTAAATCCTTTTGTTATTCTATTTTATACATTGTGCTGATGTAGTTAGACATTATGTTCTAATAGGTACATCAATGGAGTTCAGTTCTGCACACTTCAGACTGAGACATTGTGTTCTAATAGGTTGCTTACTCATCTTCCTGTAATAAAAGAAAATACTGTTCATTCTTATTAGACACTGAACTGGTTCCGAGTACAAGGCACTTATGTATCATTATTTTGTTGTTTTTCAATCCTTATCTTTTATAGAGTCTTTGACATCTGCTTGTTGGATGATATGGGTTTAATAAGCCCTGTTATAGATCTTAGTCTTGTATGTCATCAGTTAATAGGGTAAACATCTGTGATAAATTTTCTTCTACTCCTGCTCATCTAGCTTTGATTTACTGCTTTTTGTATTGTGTATGCAGTAGTCAATTTATTGTTTAGTATAACAGTGCTAAGAATTCAAGGTCTATATGTGCAATACATCATATAGATCTGACATAATTTGAAATCTCCACTTCACACACAGGCTCAATGTCTTCATTAATTCAAAACTTGTCAGCCAAACTGAATATTGTATATCAAGACAAGTGACTCTTCTTATTTACCTTGTTCTACCATTGCTCTAAAGTTCTCTGAATCCTTTCCTTTGTTTGGATGAGAAATCTAACTTCAATTCTAGTCCAACCATGCATTCTGTCATGACTTGGCAAAACAGCTAAGTCATTATTTTATTTTTCTTTTCTTTTCTTATTTGAACTTACTACACAAGAAGAAATACAAGAAAGTATCACATGACATGTCACAGGTAATGTGTCACAAAGTCAGGTGATATCACATGATAGAGTCACATGATGAGTGTGGGGAAAGTAGTACACAGACCATGTAGTAAATGTATAAGTAGTATACAGAATTGAATAAGAACTCTATTGAGTTCTTCTTGTCAACTTAGACTAGGAGTGCAGTTAAGTCATCTCAGGCTAAATTGCTATACATTCACTCAAACTAAAGCCTCTGAATGACATCTCCAGTGTTGATGGCTAGGACTTAAAGCATCTTATACCCTATCATACCTGTAATATACTGTAATATACTATATTCTCAATATCACAAATGGCCACTTACTGATTTGTGAGTTGATGATTTAATAATCAAAAGGCTCAAAAAAGCAAAGTTTAGACAGTAGCAAAAGATGTTGTTAAGTCTGAGGTTTATTCTCAGATATACAGTCCTTAAATACATGATTGTGATGGTCTATGCACCAGGACAGTCTACTACATGATCACTACCTATTGTTCTACATATAGAAGTGCTATTGTTCTTGAAATAAAGATAACCTAACTGTCTTAGGGCAGTCCTTTGTTCTATTCAAGGACAGATGATAATCTATAGGTAAAGATTAATGTTATATGCAAATATTAAGGACCTTGTATCTCCAAGGGATCTTATCACCTATGGTTCTATTTATAGCCGAAAGAAGTGCATTGAAGAGAGCTTCATGATGGTTGTTGAAGTGAGCAATTATGTTAAGCAGTTCCCGAGATATCAGCAATTTAGTGTCTGGTAACTTGGTGATTGCCAACTGATCTGCTGATAACTTGGTGAATACTGATCACCTTGAGACATTTTTGGTACTGTTTGAAAGGTCTTCTTAAGGGCTTTTGGTGGCCATTTAGATTATCAAAATCAGTCAAGTATTTCCAGAGTTATGGTCTAAATGAAGTTTATGACACTTAGTTTATCACCATAACCAACCTTGGCACACCATCACCAGCTTACTAAGAATTATATTGTTATAACTCATCACCCCTAGAATACTTAGATAGAGTACTAGTAGAACCTTAGCTTTATTATTAATTAAGCCTCCTCTTTTGTCATTGTTATCCCCCTTAATATACTTTTCTCTTACTCCAGTGGACTAGCACAGAGATGACACAATATGATTGGTTGAGGTCAAGCCCAGGATCTGGAGGACCAAGGCTTGATAGTATAACAAAGCTAATACTCTTTGTGTCTTCAGTGAGAACTCCCATAAACAATGTCTAACCCACCTACCCTAGACCTCTGCTTAGAACAATGTATTCAACACAATGGTCTTTGCCTAGTTCCCTCCAGAGAAGTAACCTCAATACCAGTAGAATGTCTCTTTACAGCCTCACAGGCCCAGATTCAGTGACTTTTCTCCTAGAAACCAGGAGAAGGAACAGCCAAGCTAGCAACTCACAAAGAGATTACTATCCTTACTAACCCCAAAGAAGAACAGTCCAGTTTTCCAACTAGGACAACACATGAACCTCTACAGCTACTCTCAAACCTTGATCTACATTCCTTATTACTGGTACTCTTGAAACAAGTCACCTTCCCAGCCAAGAAATGCTATTGTGGCATCAAGAAACCAGATGTCAGCAACTAACTCAAGAACCTTAAGTTAGGGGTTAACTTAAGATAGCACTTCAGGGTTAGAAGAAATCTCAATGGGGTTTTCACTCAATTGCAGTCTACTATATATACAAGTGCACTATTTGTCCTTGTTTAAACTACAAGCTGTCCATCAGCTACTAGTTTGACTCCAGTCCATGTCTGTCCTATTTATAGCTTCTTGTTATAGTCAAGGCAACTTATGACAGTACCTCCTTCTTAAAAGTCCTTGTTCTAAAAACTTTATAGTTTGTCATATAGGTCCCATAAATTGCCCATTTCATCTTTATCCCATTCTTCTATCCTACTTCCTTCAAATTCTTGCTTGCTTTCTTCTTTCTCTTCATCTTTTTCTTGGATTGTTTCCAAAGTTCTTTGTTCTCTTGTCTTTTCTTTCTTCTATTGTTTTCAATTTCTTTTTATTCTTTCCCAGTATTCCCTATCAAACCTCTTGTCATTCCATCCATATAATATCTTTGCTGTATATCTTCCTGGCAGTTCTCCTTTGTAGTCTTCTCTACTATTTCTTTTCTTTATTTGCCTAATGCCTTCTCCATATTCTTCTTCAAATTTATCTACTAAATCTTGTGCATTCCCCAAGTTTTCTCTCAGCTCTCAAGTATCTTCCTCTGCTATATATCCTTTCCATCATACTAGATATCTATTTTTTTCTCTAAACTTTCTCTTGTTTAATATCTTTTCTACCTTATACTTTTCTTCTCCATCAATTATCACTGGTGATGACCATTCTTTTCTCTGGTCCTCTACTTGATATTTGTACCTATGTACTCTACTGACATTGACTACTGGATATATCTTTACTGTACTTAGCAAATCTAGTTCTATTGCATTTGTCAAAATTATTTTCTTCACTTGATAAGGTCTGATAAATCTCTCTACCAGTTTTTCCAATCCTCTCTCTTGCATTTGGTACTTCAAATCTTTTGTGCTTAAAAGCACCCAGTCTTCTACTCAATATTATTCTGCCTCACTTCTTTTTCTATTTGCATACTTTCTCATTTTCTCTTGACTCTTTCTCAATATCACTTTTACCTCTTCATGAACTTTTTTCATTCTTGTTGCAAATTCTTCTACCTTTTCAAACTTTCCCTTCTTTCTCATTTCAAATCCCATGCATAGGTCTTGTCCAATATTTGCCTTGAACAGTGATACTTTTATACTAGTCTACACTTTATTATTATATACAAACTCTGCTGTCACTAACCAGTCTGGTCATTGCTCCTGCCTGTGGTCAATGAACATCCTTAGGTATTGTTCTAACTCCTGATTCATCCTTTCCATCTGTCCATCTGTTTGTGGATGATAGGCTGTTGACAACTTTGTATCAATTCCCAATATTGAATTCAACTTCTTTATCATTCCTACTGCAAACTATGCTCCTCTATCCATAATGATACTTTCTGGCAAACCATGTAGCTTCTAGATGTTATCCCAGAATAATCTTGTTATTCCTTCTGCTGAAGTTTTTTCTATAGTTGGCACAAAGTGTGCTATTTTTGTCATCCTATCACATACTACTAGAATGCTGTCATAATCCTGTGCTAGCAGTAATTTTGTAATAAAATCTGCTATAATATGACTCCAAGACTTTTCTAGTACTATATTAGGTATAAGCTTTCCTGTGGGTGCCTCTGTATGATTTTTATTCCTTTGGCATGTATTACATCCTTCTACATCCTTCTTGACTTCCTTAGTGACCCCAGACTACCAAAAGTTCCTTATCACCAACTCTGTTATCTTCTACTATCCTCTATATCCTCTTACTAGTATATCATAGTATAGCTGGATCACTTCTGTTTTTAATTTCTTGTTCTTTGGAACATATACCTTTCTATTCTTCAATATTAATCTATCTTTTTCTTGCTACTTCTCATTGTTATGAGAGCCCCAAGAAGAAAATAGATTTCTGCGCATTCAAGCACTTAATCATACAAAGGGGTTAAGATATAAACAGCATAGGAACTTAGGTAATCAGATCATGTGACAAGATCAAGTGATCATGGAACATTCTGGAAGAACATGTGACTGTGGACTAATAGTAGTACAGCCACTGTAAGAATAGTATAAGTAGTAGTCCAATTCAATGAAGAACCCCATCGAGTTCTTCTTGAACATCTACCTAGGGTGATCACTAGGGACATTCACTGCCTATTGATAACACTCATCTCTTAACATTTTAACACCTGCTTGTTTCATTTCCTGTACAGCTTTTACTATCTTGTTGTCTTTTGCCTCTGATTTTCTAATCTTTTCCAACAGGTCTACCTTTTTGATTACTACTTCTATCACCTGTATCACCCTAACCTCCAGCCATTCCTTTTTTACCAATACTCTATCTTCATTATCTCTCTTTATTCCCACCTGCCAGTTTAGACATCTACTGAGGCTGTCAGCTCTTCCTATACTGCTTTCTGGCATATGTTTTAGCATAAAATCAAATCTAGACAGGTACAATACCTATCTTGCTTGTCTTTGATTCAACTTCTGACTGCTCATAAAATACTCAAGATTTTTATGATCACTCCAGATTTCAAGTTTTATCTATACACCTTCCAGCAGATGCCTCTATTTCTCTAGACATTGGATTATTGCCAGCATCTCTCTATTGTGAATTTTGTAATTTCTTTCTGCTTCATTCAATAATTTTGAAATAAAGGCTACTGGTCTCCACTTATTATCTTTATACCTCTGTTGCATATTCTGATATATCTGCCTCCACTCTTATTTCTTTATCCAAGTCAGGTGCTACTAACACCAGTCATACTGTGAATACCTTTTTCAATTTCTTGAATACTTTTTCTTGCTCTTTATAAGAACTTAGACTATGATGCCTTAGAACTACTCCTAGTCCAAGTTGACAAGGAGAACTCAATAGAGTCCTCATTCAATTGCTATATACTACTTATATACATTCTGTTATTTACTTCTATTTATAAAATCCCATACATCTCCTTTGAGTTATTCCCTCTTACATATCCATTGATTTCCTAATTAAATGAAAAGAAAAAGAAAAGAAATATAAATAATAACTTAGCTATTTGGCTGAGTCATGATACTCTTCTTTCTAGTTCTACTTTTTGTTCTTTCTGACCAGCTTATGCAGTAGTTTAGCTATTCTAGCAAAATCTTTCACAAATTACCTATAGTAATTTGCTAATCCCAAGAACTTTTATACCTCTTTAACTATCTTAGGTCTTGGCCATTCTAGAACTCCTGTTACTTTTTTTTCTTGTATCTTAATACCCTCTGCTCCTATTACTAATCCTAGGAAGTTGATCTCTTTAACCTTCTATACACACTTCTCAGGTTTCACATATAGATTGTTTGCTTTCATTCTCTTCAGTATCTCTTCTACTATTTTATTATGTCTCCTCTTATTCTCTGTTCCTACCAATATGTTATCCATAAATGCTACCACATCTCCTATATCTATTAGGTCTCTCAGAATATCATTTATCATTGCTTGAAATGTTGCTGGTAAATTTGTGAGACCAAAAAATATTACAGTAGGCTTGTATACCCCAAGATGCATTGTGAATGCAGCCTTTCATTCATTTCTCTCTTTTATTTGTACATTGTTGTACCCCCAGCACAAGCCCATCTTTGTAAATATCTTCTTTGTCCCTATAGTGTCAATTAAGTCTGAAATCAGAAATAGAGGGTAGTTATTCTTAACTGTCCCTTTATTTAGATATCTATAATCTTGTACTATTCTTTTCTTTTTATCCTTTTTTCCTACAAAAAACACTGGTGAAGTCTGAGGTGACTTCAACAGCCTAATATACCCTTTTCTCAACTGTTCCTCCACAAATTCTCTTACTTTCTCCTTTTCTTCTCTTGATATCAAATATGTCCCCTCTTTCCTTGGTACAAAATCCTCTATCAGATTTATTGCATGGTCCCAAGGCTTTCTTACTGGCATCCTTTCTGACTCTGCCTTTTCAAACACTTTAAGCCACTTGTGAAATTTCTGTGGCACCATCTTTCTCACTTTTTCTCTGTCTAATTCAACTTCATTATTAAACTTCTCTTCCATTGACATCTTCTACTCATCCCTATCTGTCTTTTCTACTGCTCTAACTCTTTTTCCTATCTTTTTCCTTTTTTCCATGTCTTCTTTCACTGCTAAACTTCTTCTACAGATTGGTAGGTATCTTGTTATTCTAACCTCTCCTGTCTCCTAATTTATCTCTGGGTTATGTGCCTGTAACCATGGCATACCCAATATGATGTCCATTTTCTCCAGATCACATACATCCATCCTTATTCTTTCTATGTGATTTTTGTAATACACATTTACTTCTACCTAGTGTATTATAGCCCCTCCACTATTATTTGTGCTATCTACATTTTTTACTGTTACTGGTCTCTCTAGCTTCTACAGCTTAAATCCATGCTTTGCTGCCATCTTTTTATCCATAAAAATCTCCATTGCACCACTATTCAAGAGTGCTTTAACTGTTACACCTTCATGTGTATCTACTTTTTCTACTCCAATATTCAACCACACCTCTCTCAACATTTTGAACATTCTCCTAACATCCCTTTGACCAATCTCCTCTGTTGCTATACTTCTTGGAATCTCTGTCTACATGCTACTCTGCTGTGCTTTTCCCTCTATGGGGTGCACTGCCACTCCCCAGTTCCACTATAGTTTCTTCTTTCCTGTCCTACATTCTGGGCACAGAATCTCCCTCCTTTCTTATTCTAACACTTTTCCTCCTATTGCATTTTTTCTTCCACACTTTATATACTGTACCCTTGTTATCTCTTCCCTCTTTGCTTCTTCCTCTCTCCAGTTCCATACTTCCTGGTATAGGTCGTACCATATGTTTCTTACTTGCCTCTTGAGAAGGAATCCTTGTTCTTGGTTTTTATGGATTTGGACCCCCTTGCCTTCATACCCTCCACAGTCCACATATATTGCTACTATCTCTTTTGTCAACTATTCTCTCTCAAGCAGAAGTGCACCTTCTAGAGGTATGTTTCCCTCCTTACAACATTTCTGTGCCTTTTCCCATGTAAGATATGCTGGTCTCCTCTCTTGCTATGCCTTTTGTAGCCTGGCCACATGTACTGCCTCCTCTCTTCTTCTTCTCTCTTTCTCTGCTACAATGTTTGGACACTTCCATTTATAGTGCTCTACCCCCCAATACCTAAAACACTTTATTTCTTTCTCTTTTTTTCCTGCCTCTACACCTTGACCTTTTCTTTTATTCCATACCTTATCACTTAACTTGCCAACACTTTAAACTTGTTTTTGGGGATCAGTTTCCCCTTTTTTCCTTTAACCCTATTCCTGCAGTTATAGGCTAGGTGCCCAAACTTTCTACACTTGAAACATTCTCTTTCTTCTCTTTCTTCTAGCTCTGCCCTTAATTTGGTGAGGGCCTGCCACTGGTTGAGCATATTGCTTATTAAAGAGTTGTATTGTTCAAGAGACATGTTGTTATGCTCCTTGAAGTGGAATAGGATTTTTGGATCTCACTAATTATAACTATGTCTGTTGGAGCACAAGATCTTCATTCAACCAAACTTCTACTACTGTACTGACTACTGCCCTAATCAAATAGTAAACAATCACCTCAAGAAGAGGATCTCTACTCTAATAGCACCTTCTTAAGGGGTCAATGCTATTCCTCTGCATGTATGGATGACAATGCACCCCTAGCACAAGGTTTTTACTAATCAAAAGGTATAGGTAATCTACTAAGCAACACCACTCAATTGCTAGGTCAGATCTTGAATACAATACCTGGGTTTGGTACCAAGTCTCCACCAGTAGTCTCTAACTGACTACCAAGTCCCCTTTATAGCTAGGACCTACTATCCAAAAAGACCAGTAATTGAGCTGATTACTAATTGAGAACAATAAGAGAGTAAAGTTTAGACAGAGTTTGAAGCAAACAGTGCCTGGAGTACAGAATTGAGTTCTTCTGTCAGCAACTGACTCAAGAACCTTAAATTAGGGGTTAACTCAAGGTAGTACTTCAGGGTTAGAAGAAATCTCGATAGGGTTTTTACTCAATTGCAGTCTATTATATATACAAGTGCACTATTTGTCCTTGTTTAAACTACAAGCTGTCCATCAGCTACCAGTTTGACTCTAGTCCATGTCTGTTCTATTTATAGCTTCTTGTCATAGTCAAGGTGACTCATGACAAGTGATATATTGTTAGATGAAATTCTTTGTTAACAAAAGCCATTGTTAACCAGAAATGACTAATTGATAGTAACTAGCTCTGACTTCTCCATGTTGAAAAAAACTTACAAGTTGGTAAATTGATATATTTGTTGGAATGAGTTGATTTTCTGAAAAGGACTACCACAACAAACAAAAAAGAAAGATAATTGGTTATCTCTCTTCAAGTACTCTATAACAAAAAATGAAAAGATATAGAGAAAAAGCTAAAGGAGATAATTAAGTTAAAAAATCATTTTAAATAAATTTTATGTACTTATATCTTGAGATTGGAGTGAGCATATATTTGGTTCTGGTTGAATCCAGAACTCTCCTTCTGGGGTTGCATGGGTATACATAAAAGTAATAAATCAGTTGAATCTAAAAAAGACTTAGTAATTATTATAAAGTATTTAAAAAAAACACTGTGAAAGTTGTTGGGAAAGTTCTTTCATTTGGGCTTTAAAAACCTCACTACCAAGATTTAGTTCTACTTCAATCAAGCTAATGCTATTTGCTGAAGATTCTCCAGGAAAATAAGACTTGATATGACCATAGACAAGACAAGATATGCATAATGTTGGATCAAAGCCAGAAAGTTAGAAAACCAAGATACAAAGATTATCCATTAATATAAGAGAAAGTCATGCTCTTGTAGGACTGGCATTCAAGACCATAAAAGACTGCTGAAGAAGAGAAAAAGGCTATTTTATATTATTAAAAGAAGAAAATTGAAGGATTTCAAGTGTACTTAATATAGTTGATGTTGAGTTGCTAGATTTGTTGACTAGCAATAAGGATAGGTAAAATCACCAAGTTCAATATTGGTAGGAACATGGTTAAGACATTCTGTACAAAGATTTCAGCTACAAGAGCAAATATACAGTTGGCTTCCTTTAGTATACCAACTGCAAAACTAATATTTTGGAGTTAGGGTATAGATGAATGGTATTATGAAGTTTGAATCTACAGTATTATTTTTTTCTTCAATCAACATAGGATATAGCGACTTAGCCTGAGATGACTTAATCACACTTCAAGTCTAAGTTAACAAGGAGAACTCGATAGAGTTCCTATTAGATTCTGTACACTACTTATACAACTACTACATAGTCTGTGCACTACTTTCCCACACTCATCATGTAATGTAACTTGTTATATCCTAACATGTGACAGTGATGTGTGATATTTGTCATATGATACTTTTCCACACTCCTTTCTTGTAGTAAGTTCAAATGAAAAGAGAAAAGAAAAAGAAAAGAAAAGAAATATAAATAATGACTTAGCTGTTTTGCCAAGTCATAATATAGGATTATATACTAATTTTTGGAAAGAAGAAGTTAAAACATCTTTTTGAATACTGTCTGGTAATATAATTTGAGATCTCATTGGATATAAGACATTAGAATATGTAGAGTTTGTCTTTTTTGTGATTTTAGGCATAGGTAGAAGAGCAGGTTCTAAGTGAACTTGTCACAAACTTCATTTAGACCATAACTCTGGGAATACTTGACTGATTTTGATAATCTAAATGGCCACCAAAAGCCCTTAAGAAGACCTTTCAAACAGTAAAAAATGTCTCAAGGTGATCAGTATTCACCAAGTTATCAGCAGATCAGTTGGCAATCACTAAGTTACCAGACACTAAATTGCTGATATCTCGGGAACTGCTTAACATAATTGCTCACTTCAACAACCATCATGAAGCTCTCTTCAATGCACTTCTTTCGGCTATAAATAGAACCAT
>Ga0153952_1000623_pt1 | contig 12443 bp, 9 predicted proteins | sample TSNJ036MetaG_FD_104746 | JGI IMG/M metagenome (GOLD analysis project Ga0153952, IMG submission 104746) | Attine ant fungus gardens microbial communities from New Jersey, USA - TSNJ036 MetaG | ecosystem: Host-associated > Fungi > Mycelium > Unclassified | place: USA: New Jersey, Wharton State... | reverse complement strand
GATTCTATGTCGAACGAGGGAGAAAGAGCAACAATCACGTCGAAGCCACCCGATCAGTCACGTGATCAAGAATCTTTTTGCTAGCGAGGGCTCAATGATACATTTCAATATTCTTCGGATGAGTAAGTGCTTACACTGTCAGCAGGCAAATGCTGCAATCATATCACATAGTATCACTTTGTATTCACTCGCAAGCATGTCACATTACTGTGACATGACACAGGGCTTTTATCCCCTGCGGTAGTCTTTAAGCCACTCACGGTGTTTTCAAAGATAACGACATTTAAAGTGCAGAAGTCACTTCTGAGTGCGACAATTTTATACATGTACTCTATGATGTATTCTACAGTTGAATATATGAAAATATCTAGTAATTTGTGCTCCAGGATAACGATCTTGTACAATTTGCTCTACCCAATTTTGGGTAGGGAGCTGACCAACGTCACACTTTGCCATTCAAACCGCGCCTGAGTTTCAATTTGGTTGATCCCAATCAACGCATCGAGTATGGCCTCATTCAGCACGCCCCTGGCTCACCAGGCTCGATGCAAGCGACAGGCTACTGAAGACCCAGAATAGTATATTAATTGAATCTTCTGCTTTTTTCAGCAGAAAATGTGTATACTATCCTACAAACTGGTTTTGGCCAGTCACATCCAGTCACACCTTAGGCATCAACAAACTTCGAACTCCGCATAAGGATCGACACGATGATAAAACCAGCCAGTCCTTTTTGGAAGGCAGCAAAGATTTATTTACTACTAAAGAAATTATTATTATACCCTGAAGGTGGACTTGGATCTGATGGGTGGGAGTAAGCATTACTCTGTATCAAGCCACCCTCCAATGCTAGTGTTGGCACGAGTGCTTTGCGACGTCTAGTGCTGAACAGGGCAGTGAAACGAGGCTAAATGAGGCCATACTCGATGCGTTGATTGGGATCAACCAAATTGAAACTCAGAGCAAAGTGTGACGTTGGTCAGCTCCCTGCCCAAATTGGGTAGTGAGAGCAGATTGTACAAGATCGTTGTCCTGAAGCACAGATTGTTATATACTCAGATGTAGAATACACCATAGAGTATATGTATAAATTTATTGCTCTCAGAATTGAGTTCTGTACTTTGAATCTTGTTATCTTCGAAAGTGGCCAAAACCAGTTTGTGGGATAGTATCCTTCCGAAAAGGACTGGTTTCATCTCATGCGGAGTTTGAAGTTTGTTGATGCCTAAAACGCATGAAGATCTTGAAACTAAAACTATATGGGATAGTACCACAGGGGATAGTAATGTGTTCCATCCTCGAAATTCTCTAACTCTGCTTTCTCACGCTTTCTTCATAAAAGTCAGAATCACACGGGCTGTACTTCCTTCAGTTTTCTCTAATCATGCTGAAAACACTGATAGTAGCTTTGGGGCTTCTTGGACTGGCAGGAGTTCATGCTGTTCCTGAACAAGTACAAATCAATTTGCAATCGAGGGTAGCTCCCCCAGGAAGCTCACTGAAGCGGCGGGCATTAAGTCCAGCTACTGTTCCGCTGGCAGACTTCTTGGGTACAGACTTACAGTATGTATCTCGCTCGTGCAGAGCTCTCAAGAGCACTGATACTTATCTCTACAAAATAGGTGGTTCGGCAATATGACCGGTAAATTTCTTGGAGTAAGGTCGTCGATACATCAGTTGAAATTTCGTAGTTGGTACGCCACCTCAAAATGTTTCCGTATGCCGTCACTTTAGTGCCTGCCATGGTCTGAGTCGTTGACCAAACAAAATAGGTTGTATTCGACACAGGAAGTTCCACATTGGAGTTTGCAAGTACACTCTGCGCCTCATGTTCCAATCCGGTCCTGTTCGATCCCAATCGAAGCTCAACATTCCGAGATGGAGGACAAGTACATAGCATCACGTTTTCTACTGGTGTTGGTGTAGATCCCGTGGTTGGGGCTAATTATCGCCTAACTTTGCGCAGTGCCGTTGACACAGTCTCGGTTGGGGGCCTCACTGCTCCCAATACCAGCTTATTCCTAATCACAGATCAAACTCCTGCCTTCAATATCGACCCTTTCAGTGGAATTCAAGGTTTTGTCCATATCAAAAGACTTCGTCAAATGATTTTGATCATCATCATTTCATAATTACCAGGCATGAGTACTCGCGCCCAAGGATTCTTCTTGAGCCTCGTGGACCAAGGTTTACCATGTGCGTATGCTAGTGGTTAGGGCCGTTTCTTCGGTTTATATATGTTCTGCTCTGTTCAGCCCTCTTTAGCATGTATCTCACTCCACAGGTGGCGGGAAATGCAGAGCTGACACTTGGAGGGATTGATTGTACCAAGTTTACCGGTAGGCTACCATTCAAATCATGCCCGTTCAAGATTGAATCCATCCCTCTAGGGACACCTCAATATGCTTCATTGGCCTCCAGAAGTTCAGCTTGGACTCTCACTTCCCCAGGGCTATCAGTCAACGGCAAGACAAACTCAATCCTGACCCAGTCACGCGACATCATCTTTGATAGTGGGACAAGCAACGTTCTTTTTTCCACAGACACTGCAGAGGTTTGGAAGGCTGACATATGCTCGATTTCACATGCTCATGTGCATTCACAGGCAATCTACGCTCTCATTTCCCCAGACATCAAACCGAATCCCAGTGAACCAGGGACATACGGAATTTCCTGCGACAGGATTTCGTCTCTTCCCGCAGTGATTGACATCACGTTCACCTCCCAAAATGGCGAACCATTCAATTTGACCATCCCTAGCAGCGAACTTTCGGTTGGGCCATTTGCAAATGATCCATCGACCTGCCAAACCCTTATCAATGCTTTCGACGGTCTGGAGCTTGTTGGTGGTAGTTTACTGAAGCATTGGTATAGCATCTGGGACATTCAGAATCAACGTCTTGGCTTCGCACAGGCCAAGTTCTGAATGAGTTGTTATTTTTGTGTTGTGTTCTGATACGAATTACTCTTGATCCTTTGTAGACTGGATTGATGATTACTCTAAGATCATGAGGCGAAGTAGCATGAGGGACCTGAAATTCGAGGGAAAGACAATAAGAATGGGTCAACATATGTGCAGACACGAGGCATATTCAAAATCTCCAGCTCTCGAGGTCCCTTGACAACTGGAAGTTACTGAGAGATTGATGCTGCATTGTCAGCTCTCTTCTGGCCATCATAATCACTGACCCTTCAAAGCCAGTCGTGTTGCGGTGTTATGGCAGAGCTGATTACAATCTTTCGCCGGTGATGCAGGTAAAGACAAGAGGGCGGGGAGACTAAACAATCAACAGACAAAAGTGAGTCTTCTCCTATAGCTGCCACTAAATTGTAACTAATAAAAAATAGGAAAAATTTGCGTGATAAGAATGGTGAAAAATGAATCAGGTATGAAACTTTACTCTGGTGAATGAATTTCAAATGAGCTGACCTCAAATTGCACATATCGACAGGCACCTGTCAATTTTTGGTGATACCGGGCTGCCGCCCTCTGACTTGTGTAGTTTCACATCTTGGCAACACTATGATATTTGCCTATAGATTTCTCAGTTAATGCGTTGATGATCAGAGTCAGGTAGAAGCCCTCGTCAGTACGAATTGTCTTTAAAGCAGTCGACTGGCATAAGATCCACCAAGATTCCGAGATCAGGTTCTACAACAAAGATTTTCTTTATCTATCAACCACTCAAAAGAAATAGGTCATGAAGGAAGCTCTTACATTGAGTCAACTCGTCCAGCCGAACGTTCTTCCATTCTACAGCATTTTCCATTAAGGCGATCCGATTAAACGTTACATCTTGGATGCAAAGACTTGGTATATGGGAAGCCTGGAATCAATTGCAACTCGTGATACATCCCGAGAAACATGAATGAACCGCTAGATTCAGATTTTCGATGTTCGGAGGGGTTTGAAATAATTACATGATAATTTGATTCTCTCAAGGGGGTGCATCTTTAGGCATTTCCCAATATTCATATTCAAATGAGCAATCTCTCGTTTCTTCCGGAAAGTGTATTTGTCAATTCGTTGGGGCGGCTTTGTCCAGAATCTGAGTGAAGGAGATGGCAAGTCCCTGAACTCATGGTTGAACTTCAAGACGGTGATTCATCTTGCCCTACCAAAGCAATTGTATGAGGTTTGCCTTGTCTTACTACTATCTCTATCTGAAAGAGCATGTTTTCCCTATTGACCGAGGTCCATTCCATGAAGCCAAACGAAATAACGCTGTTGTCTTTAGAGTCAGTCAGTGAATTAGATCTATCAAACCAACATTATGAGTTTTTTTACATTTAGAACCTAATGAGGGAATCTGGCAGATTATGCAACAGTGTTGGATGGATAATGCAGACGAACAATTGTCGAATCATCAAGTTACGAGAGATTCAAGATTTATATCTGATAGATGAGGTTGTAAAGGTTATGGTAATGCCGCCGGACAGACGCTTGAGAATGTGATATGGGTCAGATGAGGCTGACACTTTGAAGAAGTATATATATAAAACAGTGAGACCACTAGCAGATCCCACATCCCGGGACAATGTACAATCACGCATCTGCTGCCCTGGACTATTCCAGACGCGCCGCGCCACACCAGGGTCCAGCAGCCATGTAGGACACTCCGAAGGTAATGGTCACCCGTAGGCTAGGCAAAGATACCTCAAGGTTTGTAGTTCGGAAAGGAAAGATGGGGACACGATTGCAGAAGTGAGAGTGGAATGCCCAGAAGGAGAACTTCGAAATAGAAGAAAAATCAAACGCACAAATGATATAGGAAGGCAGAGAATGGAGACTTGGCCTAGAGTAAATAAATTGTTCAATGGAAGGAGGCAACACTCAGCTCTAGATTGATAAAAGGTATTCTGATGACATTGAATGGGAACACACCAATCTAGTGCCATGATATAACTATGATGATGGCGGCGTGGCGTTTTGCAGGCCGTCAGACTGTATGGCAATGAGCAAATCATATTCTACTGTGTCCCAGTGAACTGACTACTCAAGCCTGGACTGAGGTCCTATAGGCTGCGAACAGCGGGAGTATGAAACATCGGAGCAAGGGGGTACTTACATTGATGGCAACACTTGGACACCATCGTTAATTGATGAGCAGTGACAGAGTCGATGAGGAAAGTACGAATCCATCATTGAGGATGATGGAAGAGACGAAAAACGGTTGAGCCACATCAGTTATGGACCCAGCACCCCACGCGTCAATGACCCTACCATTATCTGATTCGACTTTGGGAATAGCGTCTTGCTTCAGTAGATATGGTGCTTTTGAAACACAATATTAAATGTGGGCATCATCATCGTGATTCCCCTAGAGGTGGGTTCTACCAATGAAACACAGTACATCCACCTAGAATAACGTATCTTCCTGACGATATCAGCCAGACATTTACAAGGGCCGTCATACATCCCTCTTATCGCCCCTGAAACTGAAAATTTCTATGGCATTCTGACCCAGATTTTGAATGGTTTTGGCAGGCTACGTAGAGGAAGGTTAACTACCGACTACTAAACAGCCGTGATCTGACTGACTTTTTTATAGCCGTCCCCGCCACTTGATCTCGCCCCATCTGAGGGGAACATAAAAAATAGCACTCATAATGAAGGCCATCTCAAACCCGATATCCCCGGTTGTTTTTCCAATAGGACCAACATACCAAACCTGGTCCATGCAAGGCACTACAGGGCCAAAAGAGAAAACTACCGCAGCAACAGCCGCAATTCCCGTTGGTAATCGGAGTGGTGAATTCCACTGAGTATCATCATAGAGCTCGAATTTGCCTCTCCTAAAATAGAGGTGTTCAAGAAGGATGACCATCACGTATGCACCGGCCCAATATCCAATCAAGCCCAAGAAATTCACCAGGGTATCGTAAAAGCGATGTTGGCCAACAATAGCAAGCGCAACTACACTATTTAACCAATGAGTTGATGGAATGAGCAGCACAAGTAAGAACACGTACAGTATAGTGCCAACCGTCGAGAATACATATCTTGGAACCTTGAGAAAGAATGGTACAAACAGTTGTAGGTTTAGTGAAATCGAGTAAAATGTCATCGCCATGTTCCCAACGACAGAAAGGCTGAGGAGGATGACAAGGAATTTCCCGAACCCATGAGCAGGTTCGAGCATCGCTTTGAGAAGTCCCCCGACATCCCCGTTAATGTATGATTGCTCCCACAACGGCACGGAGGTCGCGGAAGCAATCACAGCTGCTCCTGTACATTGAAGAGGTATCTGAAAAGATGTTATTCGGAGGAAGGGAGGTCAAGATCCAAAACTTTGGGAGGTGGAATGACGACGTTACAGTCGAAAGAGTGAATCCGAGATATGTCCATACAAATATTTTCCAGCTATCAAACAAATATGTAAGCACTATCTCATCAAACTCAAGGATTCGGCACTGACCTTTTGACATCCTTCTTGAAATATGTGGTATAATCGGAACTGAGAGGTGTCCAGGTGACGGTAAATCCAGCGAGGGTGGATGCAAAGCTGAGGACACCTCGTGCGGTGGCGGGTTTGAAGGTAAGCTCTCCAAGATGTTTGCCTCCCTCCCCGAGTGCAATTGCGAAAGTGACAAGTACAGGGAACCAAGCGGCTCTTTCATACCAGTTGAGTGCAGCATATCCACAAAAGGATACAAGGAGTCCCGAAAACCCAATGACCACAATACCAACACTGAAAAAAAACAATCCCAATGGACACAATGAACGACTCCGCTTTCTGTTGCACTATGAAGAACATACGTCCAACTGAGATTTTGATTAGAAACGCTTGCAAGCGCCTGACCACCCAGTATGCAGTTCAAAATGGAAAACCCGCACATCCCAATGAGATTCAAGAGACAGCACAGCAAGACACCGTAGTATCTAAAAAAAGGGATGAGCATATCTAAATGACCATCAAACGAAGTGAAGGCATACCCAAAAGCATATCTCGATATCACCATCTGTCTCATCCCCAACTTGGGGCCCCACGTCGAGCTTCCATAATGACTCGATGAGTTATGGCATATTCATAAGATCACGTTAATACGTACGCATAGGCAGGCATGGCACAAAATACAAGCTCAAAGAACAAGATAGTCAAGCATGAATCTCTGATACCTAGGCCGAAGATTGCGGGTCCAAGAGTGCCAGCTGAGAATGATAAAATGTTGACATTTGCAGAGAACCAAACAAAAAAAATCTTGAAATATTGGGTATCCTGGCGCTCCTCAATGGGGACAGGGCGAATGCCTATTGAACGGAATCAGAGCGTAGGTGACAGCCGAGATACTGATAATGTGCCTCTCATCTCCACCCCAATTTCTTTCAATTTCTCCACGAGCCTCTTGTCCCGCCAAATTCCTTTCTCTACCATCCTCGAGTTCAGCCTTTGTGTCAGTTTTGATTTGAGCCCAAACACTTGGGTTGATTTCTGTCCTTGCGAAGAACAGTGAATTGCGTGTGCTGTTAGAGATATTCCCAAGCTTCTCAGAACTTGTAGATAGATATGGAGGACCTCAGGAAGCATGTGATAAAAACAGGACAGTCCTGAGGCCCAATACCCGAGCACCAATTACTAAGATGTCAGACCCCTTTGCCTTTAGCAGCTGTCCTGACCTATCAACTCTATACCATTCCTCATGGAAGGTCATGATAAAGCTTCTGTGATCAACTTCAACTACAAGCGCGACCCTCGACGAAACTTTTGTCCAACGCGTCATTTAGATTGATCCGTATTACCAACGTAAAAGACAGGAGATCCAGTGAAGGCAGAGTTCATTCAACAGACAGCTCTAAAACTTCTTTGATCAACTTGTACTACCAACAAGTAGAGGCAGGAGTCATACGGGCAAGCAATGCTATCTATAGGAAACAACTCGACTTTCCGTGAATCGTCCCCTATCCGAGGACCACAACTCTCAACATATTGTCAATCACCCATTGAGGAGGCGACCTCGATGTCGCTTTCCAAGATACATTTCATGTTATGCATGTAGGCCAAAGCCCCGGTGCGAGGCAGGGCATCACTGCGATTCAGCTTCGATGATCATCTTTGGCAACGTTGGCTTTACAATACGAGACACTCAGCCTCAGTAGATTTGGTGCTTTCTGGCTAAATTTGTCTGTACTTGAGCTCTGGACAAGGATTCAAGATTCTCCTTTCGTAATGCTTAATGTTCTATTAAAATTGTCCCAGGCACCATTCTATCTAGTTGATCGATTGATACTCAGGATAACCAGAATACGCCGAACCTCGCGGAAAAATCTTGGAAGATGACGTCGTCGTGCACTTATGGGTATCCATGAAACACTCTACAGAGAGGTCGTACCTTGCTAGGTGAAAGCAATTTCTCAATTCTCAAACAGTGTGCCTGGTTTATTTTGAGGACTTGCTGTTTAATTATGTCCAACTAGGTTATCTGCGGTTACACTTTTCTTTCATCTCTGAAAAAGGTATTTGGGAAGATCCCGAGACCCTGTCAAAATTGTCATGATGTTGCTCCCAGCAGTAATCTCTCTAGAATTTATATTCGAAACACTGATCGAAATACAATCACACTTTTCTTGTTTTTTTCACAAAATCAGTTTCCCTCTAGTTTCTTTGATTCTTTTGGCTCAATATTTAGTTTCCCACAACCAATTACTATTTGAACGTCAAATTTAAACCAGGTGACCATGAACCATCGCTCTTTATGTTGCTCCGATTCATCTATCAAAACGTTTTATGTCAACTTCAATCATATTGAGTCACTAATCGCAGTGGATTGACAAGGGGGCTGTGATAGTGACGGTGTTGTTACAACGATGATCAGCAGGCTTTTAGACACGGATCAGTCACTTTCAGTCAGTACACGTATGACCTTTTTTCTTCATCAAGAACCTTTCAAACTCTAACAAGGGCTATTCCAGGAACACGAAGTACTTAAAATAATTGAGATCGTTTACACTGTTTGGGGATTGTTCACAGCTTTCTTTTCTCCTTCTCCTTCCCTCTCTGTCTTTCCAGGTACAGTATCTAGGGTCAGGTAATTATTCAACTCACCCGGAAGTTTAGTGGGTCGATGAGCATGCGAGTTCCGACACGGATGATGGATGGTTTGATCTTCGATGCTCTGCAGGAATCGGAAACGCGGTGACAGTTCCACATAGGGGCAGAAAACCCCTCAGTTCAGATCGAGAGGTTCATCTCCCTATCAAAGAGCGACAGCAGCAACAAGATTGGGTTACAAGCGGTTATAACAGCCTCGTATCCAAGAAACCATTGTTAGCCAAACTTACTAAGACTTGTCAATTTTTTCTTGAGAGCGAAAAAAACTACCATTGTCAACTGCACAGCCAGCCCAACCCATCATGAGAAGCTGATTGACAAATAATCAACAGACGATAATAAATATAGATCATTGTTAATAGATGCAACATAACGAAAAAATCTTCCTTCTCGAGAAAAGATGTTATGAGAATCATAGAGCGTAAATACGGTTGGATGTTTCTGAAGTTATCATTTATTATGAGCTTTCCATCACGGCGTGCAAAGATGAATCGAATAAGACAGCACCCGTACCATCAGGTCCGGATCAAAAGCATCAATGATCCGTGAACGAAGTGGCTTTCACAAAAACATGCCACATTGAGGAGCACAGTCTGAAGTCAGGCAAAAAAAGCTGAAACCCGAGAAAGACGGATTTTTCAAGACATTTTTTCCAGAGTGATATGCGATTAATGCGCTTAATAGCCTGCAACTCGAAGTGAACTGTTTGAATTCGATTGAGGCACCCTACGCGGGTTTGCTCATTAAAGTCTCTCGGAGTAGCAAAGGCAACAGGTTACGAATTTTTACAGATTGATGAATTGGCCAGGAACCTTTTTCTCGGGACCGCATGCCTTGGAAGACGCGTACTGTTGATCAAAATTGAAGGTGAGAGATTACGCACGATTTGTCGCTGACGGCAATAGGTGTCACGTTGTCCAGATAATCAGGGTTTGTTTTACCTCAGGAAGAGTTACCTCCGGTCATCAATTTCTCCGAGACCCCCAAATAGGGTGATGGCTCAAACTGAACGGCAACGGAGAAAAGTGGGTCAAAGAAATCATTATTGATTGGACAAGTAGTACTACATCACTTGGTCATCTGACTCGACCATTTTTGCCGTTATACAGAAAAATATGTGTTTCAAGGTAAATAAACACTTGAATCAAGTGGATTAAGGAACATATGGACTTTTCATTTACCTTGCTGCAAAGGGGCATTTGATTCCGTTTGAGGCTAAGCGATCGAAGCGGCCATACATCAATCAGATTCCGAGCAAAAACAGAGAAATTCTTTTTACAAGTTTTTCAGATCCTGTGCACTCAGAGACCCTCAAGCACTGAGACCGAATAGAGCAAGAAACCGTCTGCATAAACTAGGTACTACTTTTTTTCCTTTTTCAAATGTTCGTTCTGTACCTGTTTCAGGACTCGACTCGGCTCTATTAGAACCAGAATGAAGACGTGGGATAAGTGTCTGTGGCACTTGCAATCTATTCCAGAGTGTTATGCATAAACGTAAACTTACAGACGATCCGTTAAGGCATGCCCTCCCTCGTTCATTCATGGGCAAACTCGAGGGTGACTGGCCTGGGTTTCCAGCGGCCGCCGCTGTGGCGCTGTAGTGGAGGTTGCCCTGAAACAATTCATGGAGCTATTTATAGAACGTAAGGAATGTTGGCACGACGTGGTGCGCTATGATGAAACGCAGAATTGGACAGTATGATTAAAAAGCCGACTTGGAGCTGAAAAGTGCATTCTTCCCCGCATTTGCAAACTGGTGAGTAAACTTTGGTACTCGAGAGAAGACAGCTGATGGGTATCAGGAGTTTCACATGTCGCTTGCAGTGTTTGGATGTCCTTTCAAGCCATATGTAGAAATTAGGAAAAGATTCACGGAAGATATCGGACTGCGTCCTCATGAACCCGTAAGAATGACGGACAAGCCGCCGGCGTTTACTCGCCATTTATTCGAGATGCCTGCTGTCACACGTGACGCAGCACCTGTTAATAAAACGGCTAATTTGTCGATCAAGTCTTGCATGCCTCCTCCTGCTATATCTGCGGATCCGGGTCCTTCCTCCAGTTCTTCCTTCAAGCCTCATTCTCAAGTCCTCAAATCTGTCGCAAGGCGGAATCCAAGCCCACACAACACCAGTGCTCTCAACTTGCGATATCAGTCGATGACCATTGTCGATCCCAGTAATCAAGGTAATTGTTTGGCACTACTCTTGCTGTAAAATTTGCTAACACATCTCATCTTCAAGCTGCGGTCATGAGCACCCATCCTTCGGCCAAAAAACAATCATATACCCGCGCCCAACGACCCGGAACGAGTCCAGGTCCGCGAGTGAATAAACTCGAGGCTGTCCCTGGCTCTTGGGCTTCAAGGCCGAGCGATTTGCGGCCCAACTATCACACCCAAGGCACAGCCCAGTCAAATACTCCATCACGCACAGGTGCCAGTGCTTCGAGAGCTACCCCGTCGCCTGCTCCTCGAGTTACTCGACTCAATATTGGCCCATCCTCACGGTCTAATTCTGCCGACAGAACATCCCGGGCCATAGGACCGAGAATGCCACGTCAGCCTACTGCAAAACGCCTCTCACTGGGCATGGCCATGGATTCATCTAGACTAGCTGCCAGGTCTCGTGCTGCCTCAGTGATCCGGAGTATTCCTTCTTCACCCTCCACATCTCCTTCTCTTTCCCATCAGAACCCTCTCATCACTCGTCTCCCTTTTTCTGGACCCCCAGACTACAAACGCGAAACTTCACCCCCTCTCGGACAGACATCATCTTGGCCGTCCTCACGCCCTACCCCCCCGTCCTCGCCTCGCGCGCCAGCTTCTCTCCCTCACCCTACCTTTTCTTCTGGTGTATCCTCTTCTCTTTCCAATCCTGCGTCACCCCCCAAGTCACCCCCAGCCATTTTTATTGCCACTAACACAGCTGCCATTGCAACCACCGGTGTAGTTTCTGATAAAGGACTGAACGTTCCTGAATCCCCTGCAAGGGAGTCCAAGAGAGCATCAAGTCCCGATTCACCCACTTCGGTGTTGTCGTATGCTAGTCTTACCATATTTACACCTGGTAGTGGTGGCAAACGCAAATCTGGTGGTTCGAACGACGGTAGCATCAAATTGGCCGAGGTTGAAAAAGTAAATAGTCTATCTATTGCAATAATTGTCTATGGTCCTAATGGTTTTAAATAGCATCTCCGCCACACACCTGAACCTGACTCTAGATACCAGATGTATGAGTGGGGAGTCGAGGAGATAGGATACTATAATGATCAGCTCCTCCGTTTCACAACTTCACACCCTTCTTCTGCTTCCGACCTAGAGAAATATCGAAACGAGGGGCACGTTGAGGTATTCGTGGACAACGTGTATAATGCAGAACGCAGTCCCTCG
>Ga0153952_1000617_pt1 | contig 12499 bp, 14 predicted proteins | sample TSNJ036MetaG_FD_104746 | JGI IMG/M metagenome (GOLD analysis project Ga0153952, IMG submission 104746) | Attine ant fungus gardens microbial communities from New Jersey, USA - TSNJ036 MetaG | ecosystem: Host-associated > Fungi > Mycelium > Unclassified | place: USA: New Jersey, Wharton State... | reverse complement strand
GACAAGATCCTGTATATCAACGTGATGAACCATCTGTCGGTTGACTGCGATTGTAGTAGCAATCCAGCCGCCCCCACCATGGCGGATATCGCCATCCTTGCATCCCTCGACCCGGTGGCTCTGGACAAGGCCTGTGTGGATCTCGTATACGCAGCCCCCGACGGAAAGGATCTGATTGAACGCATCGAGTCCAGAAACGGCTCCCATACGCTGGACCACGCCGCGGCAATCGGATTGGGCAGTTTGGAATATGAGCTGGTTTCCATCGATGCTTGATGTACTCCGGCGGGAGTGGGCCTACCTCTGGTATTACTTCACTGTCCAGTTTGAACAGATCTTCCGATATTGGGTCTTCGGCATCGTCATCGGTTCGGTGATCTCGGTATTCGGAAAAGAGCGGATCAATCAGCTGTTTCGTGCCATACAGCACAAGAAGCTGGGGATATTGGGGGTGATTCCGGCCAGTATGATCGGAATCGCCTCCCCCCTCTGCATGTATGGTACCATTCCAATCGCCGCTTCCTTTTCCCAGAAGGGGATGAAAGACGACTGGCTGGCCGCCTTTATGATGAGCTCCATCCTGCTCAATCCGCAGCTGATCATCTACAGCGCCGCTCTTGGCCGAACGGCGCTGGTTATTCGGATTATATCCTGTTTTGTTTGTGGCGCTGTCGCGGGGCTGTGCGTTCGCGTATTTTACCGCGACAAGAGCTTTTTCAACTTTTCCGGATTTGCCGAGCCTGCGAACCGTGATACAGATCCCAATCCGTTGCTGCGGTTGCTGAAAAACATCTGGAGAAACGTCAAAGCCACCGGGCCGTATTTCCTGCTCGGCATCGTCCTCTCAGCTTTGTTCCAGCGATATGTACCGGAGGATCTGGTCGTCAGGCTGTTTGGGAATAACCGGGGCTTCGGCGTGCTAATGGCCGCCACTATCGGCGTACCCATGTATGTGTGCGGCGGCGGAACCATCCCCCTTCTTATGGACTGGCTGCGATCCGGCATGACGATGGGCGCCGCAACCGCCTTTATGATCACCGGCCCTGCCACGAAGATAACCAACCTGGGCGCAGTGAAAATTGTATTGGGCGCAAAACGGTTTATCTTGTACATTCTATTCAGTATGGTGTTTGCTTTCCTGTCCGGGATGCTGATCGACCTTATCCTGTAAAATACAAAGCGCGTATGAATTCGCGAATTCAATTTCGCGAGCTGGAATCTGTATACAACAAAGTAATAGGAGAAAAAATGAAAAAACAAACGATGGTCTTGGCATTGGCGATCGTGTTGATCGTATCCGCCACTGCTTGCAACGGAAATACTCCTCGGGAGGAATCCTCTATGATATCTGCCGCCAGCGCTGCGGAGTCTGATGCGCCGGAAAGCGCCCAGGAACCCAGTGATACCGGAAACGAGGTCATAACGGCAAGCGGCGATCTGGTTTTCCCAATGGGAGATCCGGTTTCGCTTCCCGATTACTTCATTGGGAACGCCTGGCTTTTCCCACTCATTCCCAATGAAGAGGTTTATAATTCTCCGACCATGAGTAATGTCACCTTCGAGCCTGAAGCGAGAAACAATTGGCACAGCCATGAAGGCGGACAAATCCTGCTGGTTACCGGAGGAGTAGGCTACTATCAGGCTGAAGGTCAGCCGGCGCAGATTATCCGTGAAGGCGACGTCGTGATGATCGAACCGGGTGTAAAGCATTGGCATGGCGCTACATCTGACAGTTGGTTTTCCCATATCGCAATCGCCACAAATCCGGACAAACCGGGCGTGGAATGGATGGAAGCCGTAACAGAGGGAGAATACGGTACTTTGGAACCGGAAGAATTCAGCAGCCGGGAAAGCGGCGGAGAAAACACCGATACAGACCCGAGCAGCGATTTCATTTTCCCAAGAGGCGATATATTTGACAGCGAATATTTCACAGGAACCGTTTATCTTTCTCCAATCGTTGGGCGTGACGAAATATTCAATTGTCCCACCATGAGCAATGTCACCTTTGAACCGGGGGTAAGAAACAATTGGCACATCCATGAAGGTGGACAGATTATGATTGCGACAAACGGTATCGGATACCATCAAATTGAAGGCCAACCGGTGGAAATTTTACATCCCGGCGATGTGGCAATGTGTCCTCCAGGCGCAAAACACTGGCATGGGGCCTCTGCGGGCAGTTGGTTTGCCCATATAGCGGTGGGGATCAATCCCGATATGCGCGGTATGGAATGGCTGGAGCCTGTTACGGATGAGGAATATAGCAATCTGCCCACCGAATAATAGAGTAACCTTTTCGTATGAAGCTTATCACAACAAGCCAAATAAGCTCATGTGGTTTTTTCTGGTCATCGGGCGGACAAGGCGTTTTGTTACGATCTTCCTTTATTTTGCGCCACTGGCAGAACCCATACTTCTCACAGTTGTTTCTGCTGGATTATCTTGAAATACACCGCCACCGGCAATAGCCGGTGGTTTTCGTTTGAAAAATAATTTCAGACAAAAGGCGCATGAGCAATTATGCGCCTTTTGTCTGGATTATAATAAGAATTATCTGATAAAGTTTGTCGCTACAACGTCTTCCTGGGTGGGGAACGAAACGCCGGCTTTTATTCCAGCCTCCTTACATTTGAGAAACCAGGCCATATTTCTTGCGAGATACCGCATAATCTGCATGCCTTCAAGATCCTGCCTGACTTCGTCGGGTGTCATGCAGCTATGAACCATGTTCCAATACCGCGACGAGATGACCGGCATTTCAGACAAGGTGAAATATTTGTTCATCTGGTCGAAAGCGGCGGTGGTTCCTGCTCTTCTGGCTGAAAGGACGCATGCCGCCGGTTTCAGATAGAACCTCTTGCCGCCTGAACACAAGTCGGCAAAAAACGCCCTGTCCATGAATGAAACCATTGAACCGTTGGCGGAGGCGTAATAGACAGGTGAGCCAAATACAAAACCATCCGCATCCGCGGCAAGACCGAGAAATTCGTTAACCGTGTCGCCGATCACGCATTTCCCCGCCTTGGCGCATCCCCCACAGGCAATGCATCCGCCGACCGGCTTTGTTCCAATATGGAAAAACTCCGGCTGGATTCCTTCTTTCTTCAGTGTTTCGGCGACCTCGGAAAGCGCCGTATAGGTACTGCCTTTCTCATGGGGGCTGCCATTAACCAACATTACTTTCATCGTGCTTACGCTCCTTATCTGTATTTTTTACATTGTCATGCTTTATAACCGCTTATTTGTTCCGCGGATAAGGTTTCATTCATGCTGCCTGTACGGTATCCGAGTAAATCAACCGCGACGTATGTAAACCCAATCTCTTTGAACCGCAGATATATCTCTTCCCGGTTTTCACGCGCCATAAGCAGTGTGAACCCATCGTTATCCGTTTCGATACGGGCGAGATTCCCGTGATAGCGAACCCTCACCTGTCTCATCCCCATATCGAGCAAAAACTGCTCCGCACGGTCAATCATGGAAAGCCGTTCCGCCGTAATGGTTTCCCCATATGGAAAACGCGAGGAAAGGCAGGCGAAAGACTGTTTATCCCATGTAGGCAGACCCAATTCCTTGGAAAGCGAGCGTATCTCGTTTTTGAAAAGCCCCACATGGCGCAAAGGGCTTTTTACTCCAAGCTCCGCCACCGCGACAAGACCAGGGCGATAGTCGCCCATATCGTCCGTATTGGAGCCCTCCGCTACATGGGTGACGCTGTTTTCACGCGCTACCGCCCATATTTTTGAAAATATTTCATTTTTGCATAGATAGCAGCGGTTGGCAGGATTTTGAGAAAAGCCGTCAATATTCAGTTCTTCCGAAGCAAAAATAAAGTGACGTATCTCCTCTCTTTTGCAAAAGGCAATAGCCTCGTCCAGCTCGCGAACCGGGAAAGAGCCGGAACGCGCCGTAATGGCGATAGCCCTGTCGCCCAACACATCATGCGCCGCTTTGAGCAGATAGGTTGAATCTACCCCGCCGGAGAACGCCACCGCTACGCTGCCAAGCTCCTCCAGATACTGCTTCAAACGCCCGTGTTTTTCCTGTATCGTCATAATTACCGGCCCCTCTTATTTATTGTTTTTTATGCATTCGTGTACGCAATCCTCGACCTGAGCCAAAGACAATCCGTATTTCTCCGCCGACGCGGCAATATCTTCATATTCAAATTTTACTCTGTCCACGCCATAACCATGGCCGGTTTTAACACGAATAGCGCCATAAGGAGTATCTATTTCAATAGTTTCCCGCGTCAGCGTATATCTGCCGCAAAGCGTCTTGCGAACGCCGAAGGTGGTCGTATGCTTGAGCATCAGTTCCGCGAAACGGTCCGACTGCGAAACATCGCAGATACAGGTGATCAGGCTGCCGGGGCGGTCCTTTTTCATCTGCGCCGGAGTAATGAAAACATCCCGCGCACCTTCCTTCAGTAGCAACCGGCAGGCATATCCCAGCGCCTCACCTGTCATGTCGTCCACATTGCATCGCAGCTCCGCCACCTGACTGTTCGGGCCTCCCTGATATTCCCAGATCTCACCGATAAACGCCCTCACGCAATTCGCGGCCTCAAAGTCCTTTTTACCCATTCCGTAACCAATTTTGCCGACTCTCATTTCCGGCATTGGGCCAAAGTGACCGGCAAAGTGCTTCAGGATGGCGGCGCCGGTAGGCGTACACAATTCGCCGGTGATGTTTCCGCTGTAGATCGGCGCGTCCCGCAGGATATACGCGGTGGCCGGCGCAGGCACAGGCAGTACGCCATGCGCGCAGCGGACAAATCCGCTGCCTACACACACGGGCGATGCCAGAACCCGTTCCGGCGCGATTTCTTCCATCAGCATACAAACCCCGACGATATCCGCGACCGCGTCCATAGCGCCGACTTCATGAAAATGGATCTCGGTTACGGGTACTCCATGCGCGTGGCCTTCCGCCTCGGCAATCAGGCTATATATTTCCAAGGCGTCCTTTTTCACTTTAGGGGAAACTTGCAGGCTATTTATGACGTCCTCTATCCTGTGCATATTGTTGTGATAGTGTTCCCCGTTTTCATTATGTCCACCGCTTGAATGACTGTGCCCGTGCGTATGTCCATCTTCCTGGCTATGGGTATGCCCAAGCGGATTATGGCCGTCATGTCCATGACTATGGGAATGTTCATGGATGTCGGAGCTTATCTCTTCCACTCCGCCAACCGTTACCGACACATGCGTACCGGTGATACCGCACTTAACAGCCCGCGAGGACGTTAAATGAACCTCGGGAATACCAAGGGAATGAAAGCGGTCGATAAAACCGGATGGATCGCCATGCAGCTCCAGCAGCGCCGCCATTAGCATGTCACCCGCCGCGCCCATGTTGCACTCAAAAAATAAAGTCTTCATGTTATCCCTCATTTCACATATGGTTGATCATGCTTGCAAGATACCCCGCGCCGAAGCCGTTGTCGATATTCACGACGCTGACGCCGCTTGCGCATGAGTTTAACATGGAAAGAAGCGCCGACATGCCATGAAACGACGCGCCGTAGCCGACGCTTGTCGGTACTCCGATGACAGGGCAGCTTGCCAACCCGCCGATCACACTGGCAAGAGCGCCTTCCATCCCAGCGATAGCAACAATGGCCCTCGCTTCCATAATCGTGTCGATGTGCGAAAGGAGTCTATGCAATCCCGCAACCCCGACGTCATAAAGCCGGGTTACCGTATTTCCAAGCGCTTCGGCTGTCAGCGCGGCTTCCTCCGCTATAGGCATGTCGCTGGTCCCTCCTGTGGCAACTACGATCTTACCCGTACCGTCAGGAGCCGGCGTTTCGCCAACAATACCGACACGCGATATTTCGCAATACCTCAGATCAAAGCTTTTACCAAGAGTCTCAGCCGCAGCCGGGGACATTCTCGTAATGAGAACCCTTGGTTGTCCTCTGTTTACCATGGCGGAAACAATGCCGGAAATCTGTTCGGGGGTTTTTCCCGCCCCGTATATGACCTCCGCGATGCCCTGGCGCATCTCGCGATGATGGTCTAGCTTCGCGTAACCCAAATCCTCAAACGGCTCCATACGCAGTTTTAATAAAGCGTCATCCGGTGAAACCGCTCCGGCCTTTACCTGTTCCAGAATATTTAAAATGTCTTGCTTTCCCATTCGGTATTTCCTCCCAGTTTTATCTTCCCTGACCGCTCAGGGATAAGGGCAGCTCAAGCCCGCATTCTTCGAGCAACGAGGCATCGCGCAGCGCGTTCTTTGCGGTCGCGTCCGCGTAAACACTGCCTTCCTTTAACACAATCACTCTATGGCACAGATCCAGCGCCATGTCCAGGTCATGCGTGGCGATCAGCATGGTTTGCGGCAGCCTGTCGAGGACTTCAATCAGCCTCCGTCTTGCGCGAGGGTCAAGAAAAGAGGACGGCTCATCCATCAGCAGCACCGACGGCTCCATAACGAGTACGCCGGCCAACGCCGCCAGCCGTTTCTCTCCGCCGGACAGCTTGTGCGACATACGGTTTTTCAGATGGGATATACCCAGCCATTCCAGTACATTATCTATTTTGCTTTCGATTTTATCTTCCGCGAATCCATAGTTTCGCAGGCCGAACGCGACATCCTCATATAATGTGGGCATAAAAAGCTGATCGTCCGGGTTCTGAAACACCATGCCCACCTTTTGGCGCAGCTCGCGCAGGGTTTTCTTTTCCAATACGGTATTCTCAACCGTAACCTTGCCGGATACGGCGGTAAGGATGCCGCACAACGCCAGCAACAAAGTGGATTTTCCCGCTCCGTTGGCCCCGATCAGCGCGACGCGATCTCCCGCCTGAATGGAGAACCCAACCTCCCGCAGCGCGTAAACCTCATCCGAAGCATTATACTTTACCGATAAATCCGTCACACTCAACATATCGAACCTCTATCCCGCCAATCCGCCCCAAAACAGGCTTAAATTGAAAAAACGCAAAATTAAAATGGCAAGGGATAATGAAACGGCATAAACCCAATCATGCCAGCGGGGGCCCTCCCGTTTCTTCCCATGATATATATTTTGGAACCCCCTGCATTTCATCGCCTGATAAACACGTTCGGCCCGGTCAAAGCTGCGCAGAATGAGCAGGCCTAAAAATCCCCCCATATCCTTCATCACAATACCTTTTTTTCCGGGAGCGCGCATGGAATACGCCGTAAACATGGATGCCGCCTCACCCAACAGCACCGATAAATAGCGGTAGGTCATAATAAGGGACAAGCAGAAAATTTTCGGTATCCTCATGGCCACTAACTGCCGGTTGATCTCTATAAACGGCGTCGTCGCAATCAGGATCAGCACGGCAAACACGGTAAGCATGGTTTTAAGCATAACAGATGCAAAGGATACCATCCCTTGACTTACCGCCAAACTCCCAATATGGAACGCCGTATTCCGCATCAGAAGCAAATTGCCTAGTCCCGCCATCAATGAAAATGGGAGCGCAGCTAAAAGCATTTTTAAAATGGGGCGATATGGCGTGCCGGAAAGCGGCATCATGATAGCCGGATAAAATACAAATGGCACAAGCCCGCTGATATTATGGGGCGGGAACGATACGACGGCAATAATATAAATAAGCGTTGTGATCAATTTTGGCATGGGATGGATTCGATGAACCGGCGAGTCCTCCATTGCGAGCCGCTCCATACGGTCAATGCCTGTTATCGCGTGATACAGCTCCGCCATTGGAACAGCACCTCTCTTTCCATTTATGTCAAACTCAAACGCCCTGTTTTGCCGGCGCCGCCTTTTTCCTTGCCATGTGGATCAATAGTCCGGCCCCTCCCGCAAGGATCAGCGTGATCGCGCTTCCCGCAATACCCGCAGTCGCTGTGCCAAGCGATGAGCCGTCCTCGTCCCCGGTGAAAGCGTAGTCGGGCATGAAAGCCGTGAAGTCCACAACATTGTTCGTGGCGTCGTGGACAGCGCCTTCGCGCTCCAGCTCAGACACGCCGGAGACCCCTTCCATCGACCATTCAAGCCCGTCAGGCAACGGTGATGCGAATAAAGACAGCACGCCGCCTGTCAGGGCAGTTATAACCAGCAAAGTAAGCAGAATTTTTTTCATGGAAGCTTTTTGCGCAACTTTCACATTCTCCGTTGGGCTATCTAAAATCTCCGGCCTCGCGCTATATATAAAGCACAGAACGGCGGCGGTAACAAGCCCCTCGACAAGTCCGATCACAAGATGAACCGGCTGCATTAAAACGGCGAAAGCCCCGAAAGGAAGCTCGGTTACACCGGAGGCCACTGTTTCCAATACCACAGAAAATGATCCAACCTGCAATCCAAATACAACGGAAATCACGGAAGCAAGCACAATATTCTTTTTGTTTATACCCCTTTTCATAATCGGCCTATATAGAAACGGATAAGCAAGCAGGCAAGCGCATACCCCCAGATTAAATACGTTGCAGCCATATGCCAAAAGGCCGCCGTCGGCAAAGAACAGGCATTGGATCAGCAAAACCGAGGAAAGGGTCAAAAGCGCAGGGTATGGCCCCAAGAGGGCAGCCAATAAGATACCGCCTCCAATATGCCCGCTTGAGCCTGTGCCGGGGATAGTAAAATTGATCATCTGGGCGGCGAATACAAACGCTCCCATAACGCCCATCATGGGTATTTTTTTCTCATCCAGTTTATCTCCGGAAATCATTTTTACGGAATATGCGATTGCCGCTGCGCTGACAGCGGTCATTACTCCGCCAACAACAGGCGATAGCAGGGCGTCGGCCATATGCATGATATAATCCTCCTAGAATTAACGATGTTGAAGCACAAAAAGAGCCCAAAAGGCTGTCTAATACAAAGACAATAAAACCTTCATGGCTCTAATTAGCTGCTAAGTGAAATTATATCCTGGGTAAAAGCGTTCCGCCTTCATGACGGAATTTGTCCACGTATACCCACATAATTGTAGTCTAATTATTTTTAGGTGTCAAGAATGTCGGCGCTAATCCTTTTTAATATCTCGTCAATTTTTTCACCAAGGCTGTTTTCCTGTGTGCCCGCCACGAACAGATTGCACTTGTTTGTGGGGATAAGCAGTTTGAGCCCCCTGCTTGATGAAATGGCGTTTGCCATCGCCGGAGATATTTCCCCAAGCATAGAATTGGCCGCAACGATACCGAGGCCGCCGATAATGTAGTCGGCGTACTGCGCATTATATACCACCGCGTTTTCTCCCGTTGCGGCGTCATCGGCGCCTGCTTTGATCATGGCCATAGTAGCGACCGAGTTGGTCCCCACGCCCATAACTTTTGCATTCAAATTTGCTTTCTTTATCCTTTCAACAATCGCTTTTCCAAGGCCGCCGCCCTGGCTGTCCACTACCATGATAATTATATTATTTCTCATTCCGTGCTCCTTGGCATATTTGTTTTTGTGCCTGTGATGAATTTTAGCATATAGTGTGTTCCAAAAACATAGACCCCCATGATGGACAGGGTTCCCATCAGCCAGGCGATAATCGATCCGCTGCTGTCCCAGAAATCAAAGGAGTAATACAGGATCAGCTTGGCGCCTACGTCCCGGTCAAAGGAAACCCGCGCGCCGTGTATGATGATAAGGGCGGCAAGGATGCGCAGCAGTACGGTACGGACGCGGCTCGCGCCGGTTATCCCCGCCATCTTCCGCGCCGCGCCAAGGATCATTTCCCAGTGCATGCCAAGGTGTACGCCAATCAGAATCAGCCCCCACCATGCGGCCAGCGTATGTATCTGACGGACGGCAAAGTCGCCGCTTATCGGGAGAAAGGTGAAAATATTGCGGGAGATCAAAATGCCGGTCACCATCAGTACTGTCATTACGATAATGAGAAGCAAATTGACCGCCGTGTTCAAAGCGCGGCGCACAGTATATTTGCCCCCCCAAATCGACCGATACCAAGTCCGGTTTAGAATATTGTGCGCGGCAAACATGGCAAATAGGGATATACCTACAATTTCATGGGCAAGATCGCCGGTAATACGGTAGGCCATGGCAACGAGCATGAGAGCAGTCATCACAACATCCAAGGTCATTTTGATAATCAGGTTACGGCTCACACAGACACCCTTTCTGCAAAAGACTGACCGAAAACTTTATTTTATTCCGGGCAGGTGAATCCGGTATACTATTGGATTTGTCCGAGTTCCCGTAACCATGCCGTCACCTTATCCCCGGCGGAATTTACGCTGCCGCCGCTTGTTTCAAAACCGGCCAACATAGTCGCCTGTGGCGCGAGTTCGGCGATATAAGACTCGCTGCTGCCAAGACGGCCACCTCCATGTGTGCAAAATGGAATTATTGTTTTTCCGGAAAAATCATATGATTCCAAGAAAGTCGCCACCGGCATGGGAATAGTACTCCACCAGTTGGGATAGCCGAGATAGATCACATCATAAGAGTCCATACTTTCAACGCTTGTCTGAAGCACCGGCCTGAAATTCTCGTCCAACTCTTTCCGAGCCTGATCCACGCATTCATTATAGTCCTCGGGATACGCATCCACCGACACGATCCGAAACAGATCGCCGCCGACTTGCCCTTGGATTTGTTCGGCAATCACTTTTGTGTTGTTGGTGTGCGAAAAGTAAGCGACAAGAATACCACCTGATTCCGATGCTTCTTGGCTCGCGCTGTTATCCTCTGCGGCATCGGAAGCGGCGCTTTCCTGTTGCGTTTCTTCCTCCCCGTCATCGCTGTTTTCACCCCGGGCTCCCGAAGCTACATTCGACACGGAAGAATCCGCACCACTGCTTTCAGCCGGTTCGCTCACGGTTTCGGAAGGTTGCGATTGCTGGCCCGCGCCGCCTCCGCATGCGGAAAGCGGCAGCACCATCATCAATACCAGTACAACGAATAATGCTATTCTTTTCATTTCTTCCTCCAGTTATATTTTTTGTGTCAATATGATGCGGGCAAGTCCGCGCCTGTCATTCTATTTGTCAGGCATCGATACTTACCAGTTCATATTCCCGGCTGCCAAGGCCAATCGCAACGGCATGCTCAACAGTATGGATGCCGTTGCGGGACTCGATGCGCTCGATCAGGTCCTGCCCGTCGGGGGCCGCGTAAACGAGATCCACACAGGCTTGATCCAACGCTACAGGATCAAGGGATGCAAGGATGGCAATGTCCGCCATGGTGGGGGCGGCGGGATTATTGCTGCAGTCGCAGTCAACCGACAGATGGTTCATCACGTTGATATACAGGATCTTGTCGCCGGCGGAGTCTACAACCGCCTTGGCGGCCTCCGCCATGGATTCCAAAAAGTCGTCCTGTTCCCCACCATAAAGGTGGTAGTACTGGCACCGGCGGTATGGATCAAATTCTTCCCGCTGGAGGAGGCGTAGCCGATGGATAAATTCTTAAGCGCCCCGCCAAAGCCGCCCATGGCGTGACCTTTAAAATGCGAAAGAACGACATGAAAATCAAATTCAGAGAAGCGCGCGCCTACCAGATCTTCTGATAGATGTGTTCCACCGGTAACCGGAATGCTCATACTGTCCGTTTCATCCATGATCACCACCGGCGCGATGGCGGTAAAGCCATGATCCTCGGCTACCTGATAATGCAGGGCCGCGCTGGCGCGCTGGCCGCCGTAGGCGGTGTTGGATTCGACGATGGTACCGTTAACCGTCTGGACAAGGTCTTTTATGAGGTCGGGGGAGAGGAAATGGTTGCCGCCGGGCTCGCCCGTGCTGATTTTCACGGCCACGTTATTTCCTGCAGCCTCACGGCCCAACGCTTCATAAACGGCCATCAGGCCTGCCGGGCTGATATCGGTGGTCATGTATACGGCAGGAGCCTCCCCTGAAGGTTGGGCGGATGTTGGCGCTGCGGACTCTGCCGGTTCTTCTGTACCTTCCGATATCGAACTGTCTGTAACGGCAGCGTTGCTATTACTCGGCTCCTGTGCAGAGCCCTGACTGCCGCTGCTTGTTGCGTCGGCACCGCTTGCACCACAGGCCGCAAGCATCGAAACGCTCAAAATTACCGTTAGAATTATGCTGATCTTCTTTTCCATATCGTTCCTCCTGTTACATTTGTCGCATAGCAAGTTCAGAGATTATCTTTTTAAGATCCTCAGTCTGATCCTGCCAGCTTATAAAATTGCACTCAGATTATAAAAAGAATTTGTGAGGAATCTGTGAGAAATCTGTGAGAAAAGTTCAAGAATTTACCTATGAAACGTAAAAACATGCAATACCCCTTAAAAACAGATGGATTATCCTGGCACAACATGCCTGGTTAAGCTGATCGTATATCAAAGTAGGGTTATACAGCTTTCTCCTGCCTGGCCCGGGAGACCATCATCTCTGCGAACATCTTGGAAAACTCATCAATCACTCCTATTGCTGTCATCGCATTAGAGTCTATCCGATAATTGACAAAGTGCACAAAAAGCTATAATATGTTTGTTTGGGTGATGATATGTCAACTAACGCATACGAAATCAACGAAGAACAATGGGAACGAATAAAGAACATG
>Ga0153952_1000612_pt1 | contig 12531 bp, 7 predicted proteins | sample TSNJ036MetaG_FD_104746 | JGI IMG/M metagenome (GOLD analysis project Ga0153952, IMG submission 104746) | Attine ant fungus gardens microbial communities from New Jersey, USA - TSNJ036 MetaG | ecosystem: Host-associated > Fungi > Mycelium > Unclassified | place: USA: New Jersey, Wharton State... | reverse complement strand
AAAGAGCTAAAATTTAAATACTTTTTTTAAAAATTTCTGTTAATGATAGTGTCTAACATATTAATTTATTTAATACACTTTTAGAATCTCTGGTATTCTTTGAAGCTTTCTTTCTTTTCTTTTCTTTATCTAAATCCAATTCATATTCTAATATAGATCTATACACTGATAATAAAATTATATTATACATCCATTTATATTCAAATAACCAGTGTCTAATATTACATTTAATTCATCAAATAATCTTTTAGGATATCAAGGTATTTTTCAATTCTTAATTTGAATCTTCTTTCTAAGGTTTAATTGGTGATAGTTTTGAAATATCATTTTTTAAAATCTTTAAAAGTAAATACAAATAGTCTTTCTATTACTTTGAACCTCTATTACCTCGATGATATTATTTTGATTGTCCTTAACCAAACTATTAATAAAGTTAATTTGTATATTTAATACTAAATAAATTGGGTTTAATATATTTATACTTTAATAACATATTTTATGAACTTCTTTTCAGTCTATATAACAATACTAGAAACGAAAAGCGAATTAAATTAATTAAGGTTATTACTATCAATTTAAAAAATATTGTAGTGTTACTAAATCCTTTTTATTAAAAAGAGAAGATAATAAGAATTAAAATTATAATAAATAATTATTTTCTATGAAAGATATTTTGCTTAGTAGGGTTTTAATTTAGTCTTTAAGTAGTGTAGTTCTGTTAGTCTGTAATTCTGTTTTAAAGTTTTTAGTTAATCTATTAATCTATTAATCTGTTAATCTTTTTTATTAGTTTTAAAGTTGTAAAATAAAAAACAAAAAGTCATTAAAGCCATATCCCTGTAAACGGGATAACCTCCTTGAAGAATCTATAACAGCTCTTAAAGATTTTAATGGGTTAGTGGAGAATGGTTGTTGATCAAGGTGCTAATTGGTTCTTCTTATGTCAAAGACATAGTGATAAACACGAAAGTAAAATACCTTTAATGCAGGTTGATTGAGCTAGAGTTTATAAATACCTGTAGAGGTACGACCAGCTTTTTCTGGATCTTTTGTTTGGAGGGAAAATTGTAAACTTCAGGGTCTCTTAAAATTAGATTGTATGTGTATGTTTACATGAATAATTATATGGGATCCTCATCTTTGATAGTTTTATTAACGTTTGTAGCTACCAATTTGAGTGTCTACTTTTCAATTAGGTAGTTTTTAAAGTAGGAGTTCTATTTTATGACAGATTTAACGAGTTTCTTTGACTTGATTTACGAACCATCTTAGGTAGGAAGGGTTTATTATTCCTTGGTAAAGATTTTTAAGTTTCATAAGTTCATAATTTATATCAGTCCTTAATTTTAGTAACTTAAGTTATTAATATATAAAGCAAATATGTATAAATAAAACAAGTAAAGTAAATAAAATATTACTAGAATATTTAATAGCCTAAACCTAATATTATATATATTTTGAATATTATATATTATTTATAATACTCAGGTTGAACAGCATTTTATTTTGGGTTTTGTTTTGCTCAACGGTTTTTAAAATTAAAGGGTTTTTCAATTTAAGATCAACGTATAACAAATTTTTAATAAAAAAATTAACAATAAATTAGTTGGAATAAAATAACAACAATATAAAGTATACATTTATAAAAAAAAAAGTTTTCCAATATTTTAATTATTCACTAAATGTTTAGATTTAACAATTAAGGGAATTAAGTTTAATTAAATTAGATAATTAATTATTTTTACTTAATTTTAATTTGTTATTGGATACTTTAGCTTATTTTACTAAATAGTAGAAGGTGATATATTTTTAAAAATGTTAACTGGAGATTAAAATCTTAACTTTCTTAACTCAATAATATTTTATATATTTAATTTTTAAATTAGTTATTTTAGGTATGTGTAATCTGTTATATTAATTTCTTAAAACCTTTAAATTAAAGGGTGGTTATATAATATGGGTTGGACCTGGGACTTTTTCTAACTTTTTCTTATTTTAATTTTTTAAAAAGTTTATTTACAAAGATGCGGCAATGATATAATTTAATAATTTTATTTAATTTTAACAAATTTGAATTAAAACTTAGCTTAAGGAATTACATTACTTATTACACTTATTAATACAAAGAATTAAATAGACAAAAAGAAAAATAACTTAAACTAAGGTTAATCGGATAGCCGGGGTAATTTTAATTATCAAATATTTTTTAATTAGTCTTGGAATTATTAATATAAGTCTAACTTAACTTATGACTTTAACTTATCTAAGTCCATTATAATGGAGAGTTGAACATAGAAGCAATTTTAATAAATTAAAGAGTTAATTAACATTTTTCTTAATGCATAACTAGTTATATAGTTATATTTTTATATAAATAATATATGATTATTTCAAGGATACGGTTACATTAGCAATAATTGAATGGGATTTTCTTTTTATGATTGCTTTTACAATAACTAAGCATGGGATTGTTAAAATTTATCTAAAGTTTATAACAAGTTAAATTAAAAAAGAGTCCATTAAAGTCTAAAACAGCTCAAAGTAGTATAAACATATATTTTATATAAAGTTTTATAACTTAGGGTAAAAAGCGTATAGTCTGAGTTAGTAGAAGGTACACCATCCTCAGTTCCTTCAAAGGGTTTGCCAGTTAACTAAAGTATAGAAACTCGTCAACTATCCATTTAGTATCTCTCCGCCAAACCTATATATCTCTGTAAAGTTTACAGTTTTCCTGTAACTGCCTTAAGTAAACAATTAAAAATAAACCAAATTTAATTAAAAAGATAGATTGAAATAGAGCGTTAAAATTTAAGGTAACAGTAACTTTGATTGGGTTTTGTAACATTTTTCTATAATTTCAGATATTGAAATACTTTTTTACACTCATTTTTATTTCAAGTCGCCGTCCCAGTTTCGATGGGAAAATTTTAAAAAATTTAATAAAAACAAAAATTACTAGTTAACAGAAACAGCGGGCGCAACAAATAAGGGACACAACATAAAAATAAATAAATTTAAAATTAAATTAAATTAAATCTTTTTTAAATCATTAGATTTGGAATTAAAATCTTTAAAGGATCAGATAAATATTTTATTTGAAACAAAAAGATCAAGTATAAATCTAACTTTAGGATGTATAAATTCTATATTAATTGAAAAAATATAATGTTTTATAATCTATGCACATAATCTAGAAGGATATAATTGAATATTTTATTAGATGCATTAAATACATATAATATCTATAATAATGATTATTATAAAATAGATACAATTTTTAGATATAATAGAATTATTAGATTAACTATTAGTATAAATTACCATATAAAACGAATACAAAATAAGTTTATAGTCATATATTTTATTACAAATGAGTATTAAAAATTTATGTTTATCTTTAAAATGTTAACTAACAAATGGATTCTTTCAAAATGATTTTTTAAAAAAAGATAATTATATAGGAAATACTGCATTAATAGAATATTATCAAAAAGATTAAATAACACAAGAATAATATAAATTGGAAATAGAAGAATCAGATTGAAATTTTCAGAGAAGAAAGTAAAAAATATTTAAGTAAAGATTTAAAAAGTTTAATGGAAATTATATTAATTATAATAAATATATATAACTTATGATATTCAAATTACACAATGTTTAACTATTTCTAGATTAGGTTTAGATATATTACTTTAAATTATCTAGCTTAAGATGGTTATTCAAATTACCAATGATAAATAAAAGATGTATTTAAATTGATTCAAATATGAAGACTAAGGTGGAATTATAAAAATTTATATAGCTTATGGCGATAACCTGTTATATTATGATGTTAATTAAAAATAACCTTTATTGCTAAACAAAATCCTATACCCCGGTAAAATTTGTACATATATAGAAGAATTTAGTGGTAAATTACTTAAATTAGTTGAATTATTTGGATATTTTATTGTATAGTTAAAAAATAATGGATATTTAAGATTATTAGCTTTACATATAAATGGTATAAGAATAGTTCCAAATGGAGAGTTTTATGGTAGTTGATTTAATTAAAAATTAATCTTAATACTAATAATTCTTAAGTCGAATCAAAAATTAAAATAATTAAACCTAATCCTAAGACTAATAATTCCTAAGTTGATACAAATATTCAGTTAAAATAATAAAGATAAAAGTTACAATATAAAAGTTAAAAATTCAAAGTTGAACTTAAAAATTAAAATAATTAAGTATTCAAGTATTAAGTATTAAATATAAAGTTAAAGTATTAAGTTAAAAGTTAAAAGTTAAATTAATCAAGAATTAAGTATTCAAGTATTAAGTATTAAGTATTAAGTTTAAGGATAAAAATATTAATACTATATATTATATAGTCAAGACTCAAGACTCCAGACAAACTAAGACTCCTAATTTATATATAATATATTTAAGCAAAACTAAAACCCTTGTTATTTGTTTATTAAAAATAATACCAAGAATTTGTCGATTTACTTTTCTTAAGTTGTTAGTTATGGATTAAAAAGAACAGAGGAAAACAAACAAAAAAGCCTATCAAATTTTAAAAAATAGCAAAAAAAAAGGTAAGCCATCACTTGAAAAACAAAATAATCGTTCACCATAGGGGAGTTTGCAAGAAAAACTACATTCTCTTATATTTATCTTTAAGAACAAAAATTAGTACTAGTATTAGAAATTAAAAAGTTTAATTAATTAAATCCAGTAATTGCTCTAACTAACTGTAAATTTAATAAAAATAAAACAAAATAAATTTATTGAAATCAGATATAGATACGTATAAAGGTTACAAAGTTGTAAATTATAAGAGTGTAAATAGTATTTTAATAAAAATTTGTACTTCGACTCTCCTTCCATTAAAAATAAAAAATTAACAATACCAAATACCCTATTTAGCATCAGTTTTAGATTAAATTAATCTTTTGCAAATAAAATTGATCTCTTTTTTCTTATCATTATCTAAAGTTAACTATTCATTAAATAAAGCTAATAGTGCTAATAATGTTAATATTCAAGAATATCTCTATGTTGATAATACTATTTTTGATCCTAGTTGTAAAGGGTGACAACATTTGTAGATTTTAACTAGTAAAATTAAAAACCTAAAGATAATTATACAATTTCAGCTAATATAGTAAAAAATGAAATAGATAAAACAGATAATGAAAATATCAATAAATTAATTATTTATAGAGAGTCCATAAAAAAGCGGTATGAGTATATGTTATAATATAACACCTTATGGTATTACTGATCATATTAAAGATAATTGTGTAGAACATAAAGATGGTAAACAAACAAAAAAATATACTATAAAGTACCATTAAAAATTGATAAATATAATCAACTTTTGATTTTATATAATAATGATATTATCTCATTAGCACATTTAATTTAAATTGCATTATTAAATAATATACCATAATTGAAATTATTAAATAAATATTTAGGGGGTAAATGTTAAGAATGAATTGAATTTACCAATAGTATGAATAACACCATCAGGATTAAAAATAAAAATTAATTTACATTTATTTAAGTTTTAATTTTATATAATACCGCTACCGATTGAATATTAAAAATATAATACATATTGTAACTGATATTAGTGTGAAATATAGTATAAAAATACTTACATCTGTATTTTACTGATACTTGAATAATCTACATTATATTTTACCATTTAATACTTAATCTTGATTTAAAAAAATATCCTCTTTATCTAAGAAAATATATTATTCTGAAATATTGCACAAATGTACTATTTGTCTGTTTAATTTTAAACAAATATATCTATGCAACACCTTAGCATAAATATTCACCAACACTATTTCTTTGTAGATAATAATAAGTATTCTATGGATAGACGTGTAAGTTGTGAGTTGTGAGGACCCTTTTTCAAAAAAGTCACCAAAAATACAATATTATAATTGATTGATAGAAAAATTATTTGGTTAATTTAAAATATTAAACATTAATAAAAATACTTATATTAACTTAATTTGTTAAATTTCTGAATTATTTTCACCACGATACTATAACTCTAACTGATATTAGAAAAGATTATATTCTATACTATACTTTTCAAAGTATTTTTTACTATTTTTATTATCTTTCTAAAAAGGAATTACTATGGTTTAAATAAATCACTCCAATAGCTACAAATTATAACTAGTCTATGAAAATAGGTATTAAACTAGATGTACTAACAGTTAAGAAATGAAAGTACGGATATATTAAATCAACTGTAAATATACTAAAACTTTTTAGTTTTTTTTTTTACTTTAGAAGAGAATGTGACAAGTAAGTATAAAATTATATTTTTCTTAATATTATAAATAATATTTGATTATTTCTGTAATGAAATTACAAGTTTCCGATAAAAATAACACTATTCAGCTAGAAAATTTTTTCAATTATATTATCCTATTCTTTGTGAGTATTAATAATCTATTTTTCTATTCACACTCTACTTTGGAAATGTACTTTTACTAAAATACTATACAAAAATATCGCATGAGTACACATACTAAGTATTGTAACGGTATGATAGTAGTATTAACTCAACTCAACTCAATCTTTACCGCCTCTACCTTCGATTCGTAGCGCATGGTATGTAGGGTGTATTTTTACAAGTGCTATTTTCTTAATAGAATAATATCCTAAATTTGTATATTTTATACTAAGACTTTTATAACTAATCTTGTACTAATTCTAAAAATGAAAATTAAACTAGTTAAACAGAATTAACTTATTTCAAAATTGAAAATTATACTTGTTAGACATAATAAACCTATTTATAAATTTAAAGGAGCCCCATATCAGAATATTAATTATAATTATTTTTAATTAATGTCCAAGAATCACAGATAATTACTAAAACAAATTCAAAATGCTATTATATTCAATATCGTCGAAAAAGAAAATTCTACTAGTACAAAGTTCAAATATAAAGATAATTATACACCTTTTGTTATAGCAATGTGTTATGACTTTACCCTTTTTCACACAATAATGAAACAAAGTGAAAATACTAACTACGAGTTAAATTTTTAATTTTATCAAAAAACCAAATTTTAAACCTATAAATTTTTATCTTTACAGCGGGTTATTGGTCTGATTAGATAAATAAAGTATAATTTTCCTATATTTGATAAGGGTATAGAAAAAGAAATTAAATAAATTTTTATTTACCATCTACCCAAATTTGAAACTTAGAAAATATTTTAGTGAAATGCGAGTTAAACTACGAACTCCGATAGAAATAAGGTAGAGTTATGTGATACAAAATAGGATTGTCGACTTTTTACAAATTTTCGAAAAGTAGTATATTTCTAAAAATAGTATTTTTATATTTAAGAATATATAGCTTGTTGTATTTCATTTATTTTTATTATTACTTACTATAATAGTGTTATTTCTATTATTAATATTCAAATTATAACTAAAACAGATTCTCAAACATAAGACATAACCATTATTAATAATTAAATAAATAATATATATCTATAATAATCAGAATTCTATAATCTTAACTAAGTTACCATAGATATAGTATATTCTATATTTCTTCCTCCAATAATTCAAATAAAAAATGAGTGGGTATTATAGTAATACTATATTTTCAATTCAATTCTATAATAAAAAGAATATTAAATTCTATAAAATAGTATATTAGAAAAGTGCAAGTGAGTGTGGAAAATAGCAATTTATCTAAAATAATAGTCTATCTACTACCACTACTTGTGTATATATTTGAAAATCTACTACCACTACTTGTGTATATATAGAAATATTATAAATTAATAAAAAAAAGGTAATTTTACCTAGGGGGGGTAATAAATCTATTTTAAGTTTCAAATTTGTGTGTTCCTCTTGACCATCTACTAAATAGTGGTATAAATAATTTATAAGTTTCAAATTTGTGTTGGATAGAATTAAAAAAAAAGGAATATAAAATAGTGGAATAAAAATAAAAAAGGAATATACAGAATATGACTATATTTGAGAAGAGTGTAGAAGTAGTATTTTATTATTTTGAATTGAGGAAATATTATAGATTTATTAAAAATAACAGAATTGATAGTGATTCGTTGAAATATTTTATTATTTGAAGAAAAGATTCTTATCTAGTTATTGAAATGGAATAAGTTAGTTGATGGTGTGCTGAGAAAAAGAAGAGTTTAAGTATTTAGATGGATTAGAGTAGAAAGTGTAGGTTAGAAAATATGAAAAATTTTTAAGTGGTTAGGATATTTTTTTTTTTTCCTTTAACTAAGTGTTATTATATAAGTATACGTTTAAATTTTATGAAGGTATAAATTATCTACTTTCTAAATAGGGGTATAACTAATTTTATAAGGTTCAAATTTGGTTTTGTAGAATTAAAGCTAATAAATTAATTTATGAAAAAGGAGGAGGATAAAAAGATAGAGGGTATTCTGGGTTAAATAGAAATTAAAAATAGCCACTCTGTGGTTTAATAGAAATATTAAATAATAAAGTGTTAAATTTTAGAAAAGAAAGAAAGCAGAAACAAGATTGAATTGAATCCTTTTTATTCTTATTTAAAGGTAGTATTTTCACTATTTTACTCCTTTTTTAAAATAAATTAAATAATTTAAATAAAATAATTTTTCATTTTGAAGGCGCACACTTAAATTACAACACCGACACCACTTACAATCTTGATTACACAAAAAAAGCCACTCAATCTAGATTATGCTACCCTAATCGTGGATGGTGGATTGTTGATTTTGATAAAAAGCGTGGATAGTGCGATTTTGCTTGTTGGCGATTCTTTTATTGATTCTTGAGGTATTTTTTTATCCTTGTGTGTCGAATACGAATACACTTCTTTAGTAACCTTTCTTTCTACCCTGTATTTTTTCCTTCCACAACTTTTTTTTTTATTATATAGAAAGATTTTACTTTATTATTTAATTAGAGTTTTAACTTTCTTCTTTCTTCTAAACACATTAAATTCTATAGGTAAATGATACTTTTTTTAATAAAATGGTGTTATTCCTATCCTACTAAATAATTTTATAAGGTTTCAAATTTGTGTTTTTTTGGATATAATTTTATTTCTTAATTCCGGAGGAACTACAATTGAAACGACTAAATCCGATAAAAGCAAGGAATCTACGATTGGAATCTAGCGTGTTGAATTTAGATTGTGTGGTCGTGAGATTAAAAGGTTAGAATCCGTCTAATCCTCAACTTTATTAAATTTATTATTATATTCTTGATTAAATTAATCAACGTACCGCAATATTTCTATATTTCTATAGATTATTAATTCTAACACAAAATTGATGATATCTTCTGTACTTCTTTGTATTAATTATTTAAAAGGGAATTGAATTACTTTTTAGAATGTGGTTAATTTTGATTTCTTAACTTTAAATTTTAAGGAAAGATTCACAACTAATATATTAAAACATAAAGTAGAAGACAAATTCAGTGTTAACTTTTTTATCCCTTTAGTCATTGAATACCAATTTATTATATAGGTAGATTATACTTTATAATTTTATTAGAGGTAAAATAAAGGTACTATACCTTGATAATATATAGGTAGATTATACTTTATTTAGATAATAATAGGAAAGGCCTCATTTCATTATCATTTCATTATCATTAATATATTTTACTTACACATTTTTAGGTAAATAGTGCGAAGGTTTATTAAAAATAAAATCAAATATATACAGTATGCAATTTAATGGGTGATACTCTAATCTATACAAAAGTAAATAAACCAGTAATCATTATTGTATATTATATATTTAATATTAATTATTAATAAGAATTATCTTTCTATCATATCTTAATATCTTATTTCTCATATGCATTATGTTTTCTAATGTCTGATATTATAATAGCTATTCTATTAAACCTGTAGATTTATCTAATTAATAATCTTTTATTTGTTAACATCTAGAAAAGAAATTATATAGCTGTATAATGATAATGGCCTTTAAAGAATAAACTACCAATCTTATGAAAATAAATCCTCAATAGTATACAAAATAATAGCTAATATTGGAATACCTATTCAATTAAAACGGTAGATTTTTCTAAATAAATTTAAATTAAATATTAAGAATTAATAATAATAATCTTTCATTTTTATATTTATATTTTATTAATCATATACTGTTGAACGATAATAAAGTTAAATACTATAATCTAAAATCAATCATCTGATAATATATAATAATTCATAAATATTAATCGCTTAAATATAAAATATTCTAGTATATTGTTCAATAAATCTGTAGATTAATCTAATCATAATCAGTAATGGAAATCGATAAAATATAAAATATTCAAGTACATATTCCAGAAAACCTCTAGATTAATATATAATTTAATATTATATCAAATACTAATTAGTAGCCCATTAAATAGTAGAATATAATCAATCATCTACAGTATACAAGAGAATATCAGATACTATAATTTACTATCATTATTATTTCTCATCTACCTTAATCGCTTAAAGTGTCAACTATTCAACTCAACTATCAATAAACCTGTAGATTAATCTACTAAAAATATAACTTAGTAATAAGTAATCTTTCAATCAAATCAATCCAGTTAACTATAGATTGTGATATTAAGAAAATAGTAATAGTATCATATTTAAGACAAAGCTAATACAATAGAACAAACTAATTAAGAATAATTAACGTTAAATTTCGAGTGTATCGAGACTGATAGATAGCCCTCTATAGAATTTTAAAAAAGATCGAGTGTTCATCTTAAGATAAAAGATCTAACGTAAATGTCATATGTCAAAAAAAATGACCAATTCAAATTCTGATAAATAGTATTTTTAGCAATCAGTATAACGCAATTGTCATTATATTTTGCAATCTAAACTACTATCTATTTGACCTCCCACTACCTTTATTGTGTCATCGCTACGACCTTATAAAAAAAATACAAAAAAAGAAGATTATAATACAAGTATTTGTTAATTTTAATTAATTCAAGAAACTATTGAAACTATTGAAACTATTAAACTATTGAAACTATTGAAACTATTGAAACTATTGAAACTATTAAATAAGAAATATTTTATAAGTATTTTAGAAATTTTTAATCAAACACCCCACCTACACCAAAATTTTATATAGGAAGATTATACTTTAGTAGTTAAGAATACGGTACTTTATTACCTAGAGCCCTAGATATTTATAGGTAGATTATACTTTTTAACTAATAATAGTCCAATACCCTTTTATCTAATCAGTAATAGTATAAGTATTTTACTTAATTAAATAATTTCAATTTCTCTTCCGCAAAAAATAAATCTATTCCCTTATCATAAAAGATGGTACTGTTATTATACGAATACGTGTTATTAATAATTCATATCTAACTAAGAGTATATTTGAATCACTTGTTAAAGAACAAATAGTTCAAATTACCCGCGATAAATATTATAGAAACTAATATACATGATTATACAATTAAACTAACTAAACGTAATTATAATCTTCCTTTCACACTTTCAGCTTCTCACTAATTATAAAAATAATAACACTTTCACCTACATAACACAAAACCCTTAATTAATTAAATATAATCACCTTTTTCTTTTAACACAATTACAGAATAATTTAATTTTACAATTCTTACCATATCTTTAACCCACTATAATTATTACCAATCTAATAATAATAATAATAATAATAAATTTTAAAACATCTTTTCAGTAAGAAATAGTTAAGAATATACTAATTGATAGTTTAGAATCACAAACTTTTTGTCACCAACACATGCAAAGAGGGTCTTTATTACACTAGATACACTATTTATTATATAGGTAGATTATATTTTAATCAGGGAAGAAAGTAGGTAATTTATTTTATACCCTTAGATTATATAGAAAGATTCTACTTTATTTATCTAATAATACGTAAAGGCCCTTACCTAACATTTTTTGTTATTTTTAGAGTTATCACTTTTTATTCGCAAGAAGGAAGATCGCACAATCAAAGATTCTACCTCACACACACTACCGTATCGATAATATTCAATAATATAATGTAGCATGAAATGCGTGTCTACTAGTTTAATTTTACAATTTTGAGATATGGTATGATTATGACCTTTTTTTATTTAAAATTTCGTTATGTTTAATATTTAGAAAATTACTTTTTTGATTCTTTACAAAGTTGTTTAACACTTTCAATAACTTTTCATTTATTTTTAATTTATTTTTTATTTCACCGTGGTCACACTCACATTCAATCATTTCAGTCAGTGACCTACTTTCAGTAGTAACTCGCTTTGCTTGCATTTTTGTTAAACTAATCTAAATCTACGATTCTTGGGTAATTTCATATTGAGATGTGTGTAGTATTAGAATTAATATTCTAGATTATAGTTAATATTCTATTATAGTTAACTAATCTGTTCTATATTAGATATAATTTCTATACTATTTTTGTGTTAATATATCAATAATTTATTTTTCTTTTTTTTTTTTTTTTTTTT
>Ga0153952_1000609_pt1 | contig 12551 bp, 8 predicted proteins | sample TSNJ036MetaG_FD_104746 | JGI IMG/M metagenome (GOLD analysis project Ga0153952, IMG submission 104746) | Attine ant fungus gardens microbial communities from New Jersey, USA - TSNJ036 MetaG | ecosystem: Host-associated > Fungi > Mycelium > Unclassified | place: USA: New Jersey, Wharton State... | reverse complement strand
CAGGAAACATTTTACCATAATAATTAGTTTACAGACCGTTGAAGCAAAACAGACAGACCGATACTCCGAAATCGACAGTCCGTTTCAAGCGAAATTGGCAGTCCGTTGAGCCGAAATTTGCAATGATGAGCAGTTGTAATGTTATGAAGCGTAAATAAAGGGCTAGGGTGTAGAGAATGAAACCAAGCTACAAGAAGTTATGGAAGTTGTTAATTGATAAAGATATGATGAAAAAAGATTTGCAGGAGAAATCCGGCATTAGTTGGACTTCGATAACAAAACTTTCTAAGGGAGAAAATGTGAGTATGGATATCTTAATAAAAGTCTGTACAGCATTGGAATGCAATGTTGGTGATATCCTTGACTTTGTTCTGGATGAGGAGGACGGTGAATGATGAGTCAATCAAACACGGCATTTCGGGATGCAAGTCCTTATAATGCTGCTATCACAAGAGAGCAGTATTTATTTTATGAAATGAGAATAACAGCAAAATTATTAGCAGAGGGGTTAAGCGAAGATCGAGTTGTTGAACATATCATTAAGGACAACCTTTTTCAATTTCCGACGGAACGTTCTGTACGCAAGATGGCATTGGCTTGTTTGCGTAGATTAAAATGTCTGAATGATGATACCCTGGTTGCGGCCATTGTGAATCAACCGTCTGATGTGGCAAAACAAATTTGCCTTTATGCTATGATGAGACAGTACCGTCTGGTGTGGGATTTTATGATTACTGTCATAGGATCTAAGTATAAATTAATGGAAACCTCTTATAGCAGAATGGATGTAAATACATTTTTTATGAGATTGCAGGAGCAGGATGATTGGGTGGCATCGTGGAGTGATTCCACTATAACAAAGTTAAAGCAAGTACTGACTAAACTGTTGGTTGAGAACGAATATCTTGATAACATCAAGGCGGATCACTTGAACCCAGTATGGCTGAATCCAGCGCTGGAAAACGTGATTAGAAGCAATAACGATGAACTTGCACTGTCTGCTTTTAATTGCTTCACGTAGGAGGATACAAATGAATGAAATTAAAGAGCGATTAGATAAATTGCGGGAAAATATTCAGAAACCCGACTTTTTAGAGGGAAAAGGTCTGAGCAATGAGGTAAATATTCGTATTTTTTGTTATGAACCGGAAGAAGAGATGATAGTACGGCATTTCGTGGAGCAGATTGTAACAGATCAGATGTTGGCTTGCCATTTGATAGAGTGCAACTTATATCATATATTTTTAGAAATCTGTAATGAAAAACGGATTACGAATGGTGCCCCTTTAATGGAAGAGAAAAAGGGGAAAGACTTTCTGAAAGCACAGATTCAGCGTTTTGCAAGTAATAAGACATTTGTCAGCAAAATGCAGTATACTCCTCATAAAAATGGAGACGTTTTGGTGCTGACTGGGGTGGGAGAGGTTTTCCCGTTTATGAGAATTCATTCACTGCTTGAAGCTATGCAGCCGGAATTTCCAGATGTACCAATCTTGGTATTTTACCCTGGTAGTTATAATGGTCATGAAGTGAAATTATTTAATAAATTACAGCCCAATCCATATTACAGGGCATTCAGAGAAATTTAGGGGGAACATGATGATAATAAATACAATGTTTCAAGATGATATCAACCGAAAAATAAACGGTGTAGTCAAAGTAGATCAGGGTGTAAATGATATTCTTGTGCAAGAATTGGATGAGTATGTTATTACTAAGGAGTTAAAGAAGCATTTTATTACATTCTTCAATAATTATGAGAATTCGTTTCATGAAAAGACAGCAGATATTGGGGTATGGATATCTGGTTTTTTTGGAAGTGGTAAATCACATTTCTTGAAAATGTTGTCCTATCTGCTGTCAAACCAAGAAGTGCTTGGAGAAAAGACAGTAGAGCGTTTTCGCAAAAAATTTACTGATGATCCAGAAACTTTTAGACTCATTGATGCAGCAACAAAGGGAAAAACAGATACGATTCTGTTTAATATTGATATTGAGGGTTCTATTAACAAAGATAAGACAGCGGTTCTGCGCGTTTTTGCTAAGATGTTCTATAACTATCTTGGCTTTTATGGTGAAAATCTGAAAGTAGCAAAGCTGGAGCAATTTATTGAGAAACAAGGGAAAACAACAGCCTTCCGCCGTGCTTTTGAAGAAAAGAATAGCCAAAGCTGGTTGGAATCCAGAGATGCTTTTGCTTTTTTTGAAGATAATGTCGTTGACTCTATGATAGAAGTGCTGGGGATGAGTGAAACAGCGGCTCGCAACTGGTTTAGTGGGACAGAAAACATTGAGACTAGTATCGCACAACTGGTATCTGAAATGAAGGAGTATGTGGACAGCAAGTCAGCAGAGTTCCGCCTCTTATTTATGATTGATGAAGTTGGACAATATGTAGGGGGGGATACAGACTTATTAATGAATTTGCAGTCACTGATCGAGAAAATTGGTAGTGAATGCAATGGAAAAATTTGGGTTGTATGTACTGGACAGGAAGCGATTGATGAAATTATAAAAGCCCGTGAGAATGAATTTTCTCGTATTCAGGCACGTTTTAAAACCAGAATGTCGCTATCCTCTTCTTCGGCGGATGAGGTTATCCAGAAGCGTATTCTGAAGAAGAAACCGGAGATTATTCCCCAACTGGAACAGGTATACGAAGCGAATGATTCTGTACTGCGTAATCTGTTTAGTTTTACAGATTCGATTCTGGATATTAAGGGATACAGTGGCGCAAAAGAGTTTGCAAAGAACTTCCCATTTGTACCGTATCAGTTCATCATCATGCAGAAGGTATTTGCTGAAATTCGCAAGCATGGAAATTCAGGAAAGCATCTGTCGGGTGGAGAACGTTCCATGCTGTCTGGATTTCAGGAAGCAGCGCAGAAGATTCAGGAAAAAGATGAATATGCATTGGCACCATTTTACCTATTCTATGATACCGTACATACTTTCCTTGATAGTTCTATCCGCAGAGTCATTGAGAGGTGCGAGAAGGCTGCTGATAACGGTGATGGTATCGAAGTACAGGATGTGGATGTGCTGAAACTGCTATATCTGATTCGCTATGTGGATGACATTCCGGCCAATCTTGATAATATCATAATTTTAATGGCAGATGATATTCGTTTGGATAAGATTACCATGCGGGAAGCGGTTAGGGACAGCCTTAATCGACTTATGGGGCAGAACTATATTGGCAGAGCGGGAGATACCTACAATTTCCTTACAGACGAGGAGCAAGACATTCAGAAGGAGATTAAGAATACTCCAGTGGATACTGCCTCCATTGTAGAGCGCATCGCACAGATGGTATTTGGAGATATCTATCAGACTAAGAAGTATCGTTATGGTAAATATGATTTTCCATTTGACCAAATGGTCGATGGAATTTCAGTCGGAGTTATGACTGGTGGAATGTGTCTGCGTCTTTTAACGGTGGCAACGGACACCACAGAAAAACAAGAACTCCGCTTGATGACGGAATCTGCCGGACAAGCAATCGTTGCGCTGGCTGATACACCCTATTATGAATCTCTGGAAAGAGCTATGAAAATTCGCAAGTATGTAAAACAGCGTAATGTGGTGCAGTTGCCAAAATCCGTACAGGAGATTATCCGTGACCAGCAAGATGAAGCAGGGAAATATGAGGCTTCGGCAACCAGTGAATTAAGAAAAGCAATTGAAGGCGCAGATTTTTATGTTGATGGTGAACATATTGAGATTAAGGGTGGCGATGCCAAGCGCAAGTTTGATCAAGCTCTGGAATATCTTGTTGCGCATGTTTATAGTGAACTGGATTTAATCACCAAGAATGTGGAGTCGGATGCAGACATTATGGCAATTCTATCTGGAAAAGAGCAGATGCTTTTGGGAACAGAGCCTAACAGGGATGCAGCCGCAAAGGTAGAAGAATATCTTGAGATGCAGTATAGAAAGAATCTGCCGACTTCTATAGCAGATATACAGAGCCGTTATCAGGCAATTCCGTATGGATGGAAAGAAATAGATATAGCAGCAATCGTGGCACGTCTGATTTATGACCAAAAGGTTACAGTTAAGTATGGTGGAGTGACAATCCAGCCAGATAATAGCAAATTGACGGATATGCTTCGTAAGAAAAGCGAAATTGGAAAGACAAGCATCAGTAAGCGTATGGTAGTATCAGTAGCCAAGATGCGGGAAGTGAAAGAATTTTTGCGTGATTACTTTGATGTTATGGATGTGCCGGATGATGAGGATGGATTAATTAAGTTTATTGTTGATAGATTCTCTGCGCAAAAAGAACATTATGAGGGCTTGAATAAACGGTATGAGTCTCGAAAATACCCGGATAGGCAATTGATATCAGCGGCAATCACATTAATGACTTCGGTTTTGTCGCAGCAGAAAGATAATATTGCATTGATTGATATGGTTATCAAAAAAGAGGACGAATTATATGATAATAAGGAACTATTACAGAATATTGAGGGTTTTTTTAAAACTCAAGTTAATACATTTGATGCCGGTGTGAAATTTGAAGCAGAAATGCACAATGATCTTGATTATATAAGCAGAGAAGATGAGGCACATAAGGCTTTAAATCAGATTCGCTTAATTACTATGATACCAACGACAGGAACGTTTGATTATAAGAAAATACCGGAACTGAATTCTTTGATTGCAACAGTAAAAGCCGCCCATGATGCTATGGTTGATGAGAAGAGAAAAGAACTTTTAGAAATAGTTCGTCAATGTATGGAGGCAATCCACACAGCAGCAGATGGAGATAGCAAAGTAAAGCAACTAAGTGATAATGGAGATTCTTTTTATTCACAGAAAAAAGAACAGATTGCAAATACATCATGTCTTGCTCTGTTGGATGGTTTGATTCCTCCGATGTGGCAGTATAAAGATAACATATTAGAGAGAATAGAGGCTGCTACTAAGCCGCAACCACAGCCGAGACTGGTTAAGGAGGATGCAGGTCCTTATGCACCACAAAAGAAAGAGATTATCAAAGCGATCCCCCGCCAGGCGATGTTTCCAGCAAAGACATTAAAATCAGAAGCTGATATTGATGATTATGTAGAAAAGGTTCGTGAACACATGAAACAGATGCTTCATGGTGCAGACGGTATCAGGATTAACTAACAAGGGAGATCGATATGGATAAGAATGCAATCAAAAAATATGCTGTATGGGCTAGGCGTGATTTGATTGAGCGTGTGGCTAAGAAGGCACAGCAATTTGGAATCGAAAAGCAGAATATCGTAGACGCCAAAGCGGATACGATTAATGATAAGATATTGACTGCATCTGAAAAGAGGCAGCGTCAGGCTCTTATTGCAAGAATTAAGGAAAAAGAGAAAGATGGTTATGAACAGGTAATGGAAGAAGTTGCCTATACCTGGTTTAATCGTTTTTCTGCCCTGCGTTTTATGGAGGTGAACGGTTATCTTCCCACCCATGTTAGGGTGTTTACAGACGATGAGAACAATTTTAAACCGCAGATTCTGGCGGAAGCAATCCATCTGGATATGGATGGATTGGATATGGAAAAAGTTTATGTATTCAAGGATGCCAATAAGACAGATGAATTGTACAAGTATCTGCTGATTACACAGTGTAATGCGTTAAGTTCTATTCTACCGGGAATGTTTCAAAAGATTGAGGACTATACCGAGTTGTTGTTTCCTGATAATCTTCTGCGTCAGGGTAGTGTAATTGAGCAGATGGTTACTTTGATTCCGGAAACGGATTGGAAAGATGCAGTACAGATTATTGGGTGGTTGTATCAGTATTATAATGATGAAAAGAAAAACCAAGTAATTAACATTTATAAAGGGACAGTAAAAAAGGAAGATATTCCTGCAGCCACCCAGTTGTTTACAACAGATTGGATAGTTCGTTATGTTGTGGATAATTCTGTTGGTCGATATTGGATTGAAAGAAATCCTTCAAGTGATTTAAAAAATAAATTAAAATATTATGTTGAATCTAAGAATGAAGAATCAGTATTTATTGATGAAATGATTACACCAGAGCAGTTAACAGTAATCGATCCTTGCATGGGTTCAGCACATTTTAGTGTGTACGCATTTGAAGTGCTAATGAAAATATATACGGAGTGCGGGTATACGGAACGCGAAGCGACAGTAGCAATTGTTGAAAATAATATATATGGATTGGATATTTGTAAAAGAGCAACTCAGCTTGCTTATTTTGCAATTATGATGAAGGCTTGCCAATATGATCGACGTTTTTTGAGGAGAGGTATTCAGCCTAATATGTATGTCATACAGGATGGCAATGGATTTGATAGTCATATGATGGAGTATTTTTGTAACGGGGATACTAATTTGCAGGAGACAATGAGAATTTTAATAGATGAGCTTCATGATGCGGTAGAGTATGGTTCTATGATAGAATTATCTTCAATTGATTTTGAATCATTATATATACGATTTGAGGAGATACAAGATGATATACATATTCAAAGAGAAATCGCATTAAATAAGTTATTGCCGTTTGTTCAAGCAGCAGATGTTCTGGCTAAAAAATATTGTGTTGTTGTAACAAATCCACCTTATCTCAATAAATATGAGGAAAAAATAAAGGATTTTATATATGAAAAATATAGGGATTTCTCTGGAGATTTATTTAGTGTATTTATGTATCGCAATTTTAAGTTTTGCGTAAATGGTGGATATGTTGGATTTATGACACCATTTGTATGGATGTTTATTAAAGCACATGAAAAACTGAGAGCATATTTATTGAAGAATAAAACAGTAGTTACGTTAGTTCAAATGGAATATTCAGCATATGAAGAAGCAACTGTTCCTATATGTACTTTTGTATGTAAGAATGAACGCCCATGTTGTAAAGGTCTATATTTCCGATTATCTGATTTTAGGGGGGGGATGGATATACAAGGCCAAAAAGTTAGAGAAGGTATTCATAGTTCAAGTTGTACTTATTTATATGAAACAGAACAGCAAAATTTTTTTAATATACCTGGTTATCCTGTTGCTTATTGGGCTGGAGAGAAGTTGTTTTGGGCATTTGAAGCATTTGAAAAAGTGGAAAAATATTTTGATGTACGTAATGGGATAACAACTGGTGATAATAATTTGTTCCTTAAACTTTGGTTTGAAATTAAGACACCAAGTCAAAGATGGTTTTCATGTAATAAAGGTGGGAGCTTTAGAAAGTGGAGTGGCAACAGAGAATATGTTGTTGATTGGGAAGACGATGGATATAGGTTGAAAACATTTGTTAATTCAGATGGTAAACTTCGTGCAACATTGAGAGGAATTGATTTTAATTTTACTGCAGGGATTACTATGTCAAGAATTACAAGTGGAACACCAAGTTTTAGAGAAATGCGTTCAGATTCTATTTCTGAAAGTGCAACAAATGGTATTTATCCTAAGAACAGTAAGAGGGAGGATTCACTTGGATTGATGGCATTACTTAACTCTAAAATTGGAGAACATATCCTTTCACTTTTGAATCCGACAATTAATGTGGTTCCGGAAGATATAAGAAGTATACCTATAGACATTTCAGTATTGCGGACAAATGCTTTTTTGGCTAGTGAAAATGTTAGTATTTCGTCAACTGATTGGGATAATTTTGAAATTTCACGAGACTTCATACGTCATCCGTTACTTCCATTATATAACTATGATTGTGACGGTATTTCAAAAAGCTTCTGCATCAAGCAGATATTTTTGACTTGGCAAAATGATTGTGATATACGTTTTGAAAAACTTAAGTTGAATGAAGAAACGCTTAATAAGGCATTTATTAATGGTTATGGTTTACAAAATAAATTGATATCAAAAGTTAGTGATGAAGATGTTACTGTTCGGAAGGCAGATCTACTGCGTGACACCAAAAGTCTCATTTCCTACGCAGTTGGCTGTATGGTAGGTCGATATTCCCTTGATATTGAAGGCTTAGTATACGCTGGAGGGGAATGGGATGAATCAAAATACTTTACTTATCCTGCGGATAAAGATAATATCATTCCGATTTGTGACGATGAATATTTTGAGGATGATATCGCTGGTAGATTTATAAAATTTATCAAAGTGGTATACGGAGAAAACACTTTACAAGAGAATCTAAAATTCATAGCTGATGCACTTGATGGAAAAGGGCAGCCAAAGGAAGTAATCCGAAATTACTTTTTAAATAACTTTTATAAGGACCACTGTAAGATGTATCAGAAAAGACCAATATATTGGCTGTTTGATTCTGGAAAGAAGAATGGTTTCAAATGTTTGATATATATGCACCGCTATGAACCTGACACAATCGCTCGTATTCGTACGGATTATGTGCATGAGCAACAGTCACGCTACCGGACGGCAATTGAAGACTTAGAACAGCAAATTATGAATGCCAGCACCAGTGAACGTGTAAAGTTGAATAAGAAGTTACTAAATTTACAAGCGCAGGCAACAGAAACTAGAGAGTATGAAGAAAAAATTCATCATTTAGCAGATCAGATGATTCGTATAGACTTAGATGATGGTGTGAAAAAGAATTATGAGAAATTCAAAGATGTTTTGGCAAAGATTAACTAAAGGAAGGTTACGGCATGGATGCAGATAAAGTGATACAGGATTTGAACCGCAGATTTGCGGCGCCTTTGCCGGAATTCTATAAACGGCGTATCATCGTCTGGTACGATGAAGATAAAGAGTTTGAGGATAAATTGGATGAGATAGTGCTATCCAATGTGCGAATTGTTACTCTGACGGGAAGCAATAATTTTGAAGTAAAGAAAATATTAGGGGTTGATGATACTACCAGTAACATTTTACTTTATAATCCAATATCCTATGACTCGCCAGATGATAATTGGCTGTTGGATATAGAACTTTACAGCGAAGAATTTCGTGCCGATTTAATTTCCATGTGGATGGATGAAATGGGTATTCCATTAACAACGGCTCTTAGAAAGCAGGTGAAAACATATAAGAAATATTTCAATGCGGTAACTCGCCGTAAAAAGGTTGCAAATCAAGGCAAGATACCGACTGTTCCAGGGCAACTTCATTTGGCAGTTATGGCAGCAATTGCTGGGGAGAAAGATGCGCAGCCAAATGTAATCATCCATTCGGTACTTTCATCTGGAGTTGATATGGGTACGAATAACTTATACACAGATTTTTTATACTATGGTGCAGAAAAAGCATTTTGGAGTATGGTGAAACAGGGCACCGGGTATAGCGAAGATATACCTGATTTGATGCGGCTGGCAACGCACATACTTTTAACAGCGGTGACTAGAACGATGCGTATTGAATATCTGTCTAGTATGGAGAATTTTATTTCCACACCCCATCAGGCATATTGTTACGACTTCATTTCTGAATGGATGCGTAGTGAAGATTCTGGAATACTCTATGAAATTGCGAGAACGGTTGAGGGTGAAACGAGACTGCCACAGCATTTTATGAAGCTGCATGTTGAGGAACTGGTAGACACAGAATGTTTTCCGTGTGTCAATGAAGTGATTCTGCAAAAGCTGATGATGGACATAAGTGACCATTTGATCGAGATAGATAAAATAAAGACAACAGTGGAAAAGCGCCGAATTTGTGTCTGGTACAGTGAGACTCAATATTATTTTGAGGGTATTATGCAATTATCAAATATGCAGGCATTTTATAAGGAGCATCCGGGTGGATTCCATACGGTTGAGCCGAAGCGAATATGGCAGGAGTATACTTCGGAATATTTTCAAATGGATACCTATTACCGATTATTTCATAAAAGATATGCAGAGAGCTTGAAAGCATATAATGTGGCACTTCAAGACCTGTTTAGCCATGTGATGGAGAAGGTTGAGGGGTTATACAGCAACTGGTTTCTTGGACAATTAGGAACAAATTGGTCAGATGCCTGTGCAGAAGAATTGTGTGAATATGGCTATATCCTGGATATTCCGAAGCAGGTAGATTTTTATAACACAAATGTTAAAAATGCAGATACCAGGATGTTTGTCATCATTTCAGATGCATTTCGGTATGAAGTTGCCGTTTCACTTGCGGAACAGCTGCGCCGGGAAACTCAAAGTGAGGTCGATTTGTCCAGTATGCAGGCGATTTTCCCGACTATTACAAAATTCGGTATGGCGGCATTACTTCCCCATAAAGAACTTACTGCTATTATTAAGAGTACCACAAAAACAGAACGGCTGGCTGTTTTAGCAGATGGACAGTCTACAGAAAGTAACAATAGGGACAAGATACTGAAGCAGCAAAATCCAGAAAGTGTTGCATTGAAATACAAGAATCTTCTTCCTATGAAACGACCTGAGCGGGGAGCCTTGGTTAAGGGAAAAGATGTTGTGTATATTTACCATGATAAGGTTGATCATGCCAGCCATACGGATGAAGCTTCTGTTTTTGGTGCTTGCGATGAGGCGATTGAAGAAATAAAAAATATGGTCCGTATTATTACCAATGAGTTTGGCGGAACCAATATTATTATAACTGCTGATCATGGATTCTTATATACCTATAGCCCCTTGAAAGAAGATGGTAAGGTAGATAAGACAACTGATAATTCACAAGATGTGGAGTATGGGAGACGTTATACAATTATGCAGTCAGGAACGAGGCTGGATTTTTTACTTCCGGTAAAGTTTCTGGAGAACAGAACGGAGTTTGAAGCATTTGCACCGAGAGATAGTATCAGAATAAAGATGAATGGTGCGGGTTTACAATATGTTCATGGTGGAATTAGTTTACAGGAGATGGTTGTTCCAGTTATTGAATATCACTTTTTGAGAAATGATTCAAAAGAATATATAAACCATAAAAATAAATATGACAAAAAGCCGGTTGTTGTGAAGCTTCTTTCTGCCAGTCATAAAATTAGTAACATGATATTTTCTTTGAATTTCTATCAGACAGAAGCAGTGGCTGATAATCGAGAATCGGCAATGTATCAGTTGTATTTTACAGATTCTAACGGAAAGATAATTAGTGACATACAGAAGATTATTGCAGATAGAACAAGCGATAGTGGACAGGAGCGAACGTTTCGTTCTACCTTTAGTTTGAAATCCCTGAAGTACAGAAATACAGAAACTTATTATCTAGTAATTGCAGATGAAAATGGAGTGCAAGTAAGCCGAGAAGAATTTCAGATAGATATTGCATTTTCCCTAGATGAATTTGATTTCTCTTAGTGAGTATTACGGTGTACTGTGGATAGAAAAGAAGCAATATAAATATGTATAAAGCTTGAAGTGTTTATTAAGAACCATCAATCATAGTTTCGTAAAAAATCCTTGCTATCACAAGATTTAAGAGATAGTAAGGTTTTTTTATCTTATAGGAAATTCCTCCATTCGGAGGGAGCCAGAAAAAATAGCCCACTGGAAGTGGGCATGGAAAACAGGCGAAGCCTTTAGAAGATATAAAATCCTTCTTCAAATTCGTCATCATCCAGGTCATCATCCTCAATCATTAAATAATGCATGTCAAGCAGGTCGGAATCGGTCATGTTCTTTACCAGTTTGGCAGTTATTCATTCCGGAGGATGTTTGATGTAGTTTTGCCTGAGTTCCTCTAGTTGTTTTGAATCCATTTACAGTGCCTCCCTCTCTGAATACTTTTATTCATTATGGAGCAGATGGGGTGTAAAATCAAGCTGATTTACCACTGGAGTGGCAACGGTACTCTGCCATGGTCCTTTCATAGAGTTCATCTAGAGAAACGCGTTTGTGGCAATGATAGAGTTCCCAAAATTCCATTTTATGATTGAACTTCGGACATTGTAAGGGGTCATAATCGAAGGATACAAGAATATGAAGCTGCCATTTATTGAAATCCAAAATGGTTCTGCGCTTCGATTTAGCTACAACTTTATGAAGGTTTTCGTCAATCTTGCGATGATGGGCATAGAGACCATAATATCGTGTCATCTTGTAATGCTTTTCAGGGATGTGCTGGATTAAAAGCTTTATAAAATCCAATACAGGCATAGTTTTCTGGACATAGGAGTTATCTTCGTGTTTATTGTAGTGGAAGGTAACGTTTTCCCCATCATATGAGTCAATGCGTGAGGTGGCGATAACAGGGCGTCCAAGATAACGGCTGATGTACTTTAGAAAGACAGTGTCTGTAAAACTGCCCGTACAAAAATACAAAACTCTTATGGCCTTGCTTTATTTTGGAAGACATAATAAAATTACATTAAAGTACAAGCGTGATTGCCATAATGATATATAAAAATGAAATTTTAAATTGGGTAAACATTGATTACCCAATTAGAAAGAGGTAAAATGAACAAGGTATCAACAAATGTTTTTTGACAAAGTTATAGAAGTTTTTAAATTGGCTAAAAAGAATTTTAAAGCAGCAATAAATATAACAATGGTTTATTCTTATTATGAAGCTGGCAGATTTATTGTTGAGTAGGATTAAGAGGAGGAAGCTAGGAGCCTTGGACAAAAGTATTTTTTATATAAAAGCGTAAATCTAATATAGAGACACTAAAACACTGCTTTTCAAAAAGGGTACAACAAGCTAAGAGAT
>Ga0153952_1000607_pt1 | contig 12583 bp, 9 predicted proteins | sample TSNJ036MetaG_FD_104746 | JGI IMG/M metagenome (GOLD analysis project Ga0153952, IMG submission 104746) | Attine ant fungus gardens microbial communities from New Jersey, USA - TSNJ036 MetaG | ecosystem: Host-associated > Fungi > Mycelium > Unclassified | place: USA: New Jersey, Wharton State... | reverse complement strand
GTGGTTCTTCATCCTGCTTTCCATGAATAATCCTGATTACGGGCTGCGGTTCGGGAGGATTGCCGCCTGCGGATTCCCATCCGGCTTGGAATGATATATGTATCATATCAAATAATGCGCTCTGTGCTTCGTCATACTCGTGGCGTTCAATAAAGTCTGAAAAGGCTTTTTCAAAAGTATTAGATTCCATAATCGTCACCCCGTAACTTTTACCCTTTTGACGGGAGCGGTCATAACCTTATATATGGCACCATCCACCGTGTCGGTGTATCGCCCTTCGCTCTGCAGCTTGGTTTTAAGCTCGTTTAGGCTATGTATAACAAACCGCTATTCTGCTTCATTCAGATAGATTTTGGTTTTCTTCATAGTGTGTCCTTATGTTTTCATTATATATAAGGGGAAATAGAGCCGCAAACGTACGAATAAGAAAAACCGCTCGTAAAACGAAAAGCCTACAAACGGTTCGCCAGTTCTTTTATATATGAAGAATATTTTACCAAACAAATGGCTAATTATAGAAAGAGCGTCATTATTGGTATTGACAATCCGATCCAAGCATTGCCAATGCATTTATTACTTGTTGTGAAGTTCTCATATTCTCTCCCCACTTCCCATTATTGCTATAACTAGCGTATTGTAATTTATGCAATATGTACTATCGGCATTATATACCATTTTATACCAAAATACAAACTATTCCTTATAATCCATAAAAAAGTTTTTATTCGCTAAGCATTCACATGTTGCTACCGCTTGGGAGTGTGGGATTAAAACGCTTTTTTTATCCTCTGGAGTTTTATAAAAATTTTATGATTTGCCACGATTTGTTACTTGACAAAAATAAAAAATCCCCGGATATCTCCGGGGCAGGTTGCAGCGCACAATCATGGTCGGATGATGCCGCGACCTTTACTATTTATTTGATTGTAAACCTGTTATGTATATATAATGAAGTGCTTGAGGGTTTAGAGCAGCGACTTCAAGAGTTTTCCCAAACTCAATAAAGCTTGTGTAAAATTCTTTTACGGTTTTAGAGGTAGTATTGTATTTGCTTTTTGATATTTCAAAATTCATCATTTCTAAGATTGCTCTTCTTGTATATGTTGGTATGGAACCTAACTGCAATAAAATATTATCCATTTCAATGGGTTTTTGAGAACATAATGCGTTAAGTAATTTTAACTGTTTTTCCGACAAATCGTAGTTTTGTTTGCTAGGTCTAAACACCTTGATTTCATTCCAAATCTTTTTAACATTCTCAATTACATAAGGCTTATTTATAGGTAATGAAATTTTCTTTATTTCTGCTTCAATCTCGGCATCACTTTTAATACCAAAATAGTGATAGAATATCACACTACTAATATTGCTTTTATTAATACACGAAAAAATATGACTATCATTTTGAGGGGCCAATCCTATTATAACCAATGTGCCCGTCATTTGTTCGAAATCTTGAAAATGATAATCGTGACCGCACTGAAGATTCTTCTCAACACCAATATTAAAGAGTTGATGTTGCTCAACGGGTACTTTCTCAAGTATGTCTTTAAGTTTAACCTCATTTCTTTTGACAGCCTCTTTCAGCTTTTCAAACTCTAAAAATGCTTTTGTCATATTTGTTGCATATTTATATTTACGATTACCGCTAAAATCAAGAATTGCAGAACAATTACAATGTTCAAATTGTGGCGGAAACCATATATTCTGTCCTTTTTGTAGTCTTAAATATCCATGCGCATTTTGTGAATTTTCGGAATGATTTTTTGTTTTAAAATCGCCGTGTAAATGAAATACAGTACGATATGTTAATTTTTCAATTGTGTGATCATAGTTTAATGTAAATATATTATCAAAATTGCTAAAGTATCGTTTAGCTAATTTGCCCATTTTAGAATATAATTCTTGAATTTTCCCTTCACAGTATATTGCATCAAAAATCATTCTTTCAAATCCTTGTTTTATTGAATCATAATTGTCTAGTATATCTTTTTGTTCAATTAGAAATAGTAAAAAAACCAGTAACCAATCTTCCATTCCTATTTCTTCGATACTTTTTATTTCACCAGGATGATTTTGCACAAAATCTTTTAGAGCATCTATTAAATCTTTGTCGTCATAAGTCTCAGCTAAATCTTTATACTCATTTTTGCGAGCTTTGTTTGCAATTGCCACCATATTCCTAAACAATTCAATGATTTCATTACCTGTTATTAAAAGTTTGTTGGTCTGGCTATCCATAAACAACATATCATATTTCCCCATTTTGGCTTTTGCCAGTAGACGGATAATTATCCACTTATTTAAATAGTCATCCCCTCCAACTTGAATATCGAGTCCATTGCCTATTAAAATAGAATTATAATTTCTATCCATTAGATAATATCCTCCGGTTATTTTTGCATTTACTTATTTTCTTGAACTTCCCATTATTGCTAGAATCAGACTGTCTGTCATAAACATAATGGGCAGTTGATTGCACTAGAATTTTGAATACTTGGAGAGATCAGCTATTTCATGAATTAACAATTCAAATGCTTCCTGGCTCCAAAACCGAGGATGTATATGGCCGTGCATGACTCTATTTCTTCCGTTTTGATCACTGCTAACAACTATATATTTGAAATGTTTTTTTATGCTTTCTAAAGCTGCTATGTACTCAGTGTTATCTTTGTTTTCTTCAATAGCAAGTGCGATTAGTGACATCCCGACTCTCACCTTATTTGGTTGACCGTCTCGACCAAAAGGCGGCACTCCATAATCAGATGTAGTTGTTCGAATCATTTCTTCTAAGTATGTATATGCAAAAGGAGTTAAGACAGAATAAGAATCTGGGATCTTTCTATATACTTCTATTGCAACACTCCAATCTGGCGCCCAATTCCAGAAGTGGGCAGATTCCATGATTGTATCAAAATCTTCAAAGATAGACACGGGTACACACCTCCTTGAGCATTTTTATTGTTTACGTGTGCTCATTATATCTATGATTATAGAAGGATTACAAAAAAACAATCTCTTCCTCTACAAACCATTTATTCGCTAATGCTGTACTCTTAACAGCATCAATGTTTTCAGTATATGCGACAATCGCCAAGCTTTTCTCTGCACGAGTACAAGCGACATAGAAGAGACGGGCCGTGCGCATAATACTCGTATCTTTGCCTTCTTTCTCGTTCTTTAAATCTGTATCTGTTTTGGCTTTTGCTCCGAAAAGTTTTTCATAGCTAAAGAGAAAGCCCCGAGCTTCAGCGTCGTCCATTATGACCATAACTCGCGGAAACTGCAAGCCCTTAATCCCTTGATGCGTAGCAAATCGGGTATTGTCTGTGACATAAGCGGCATATCTCTCCAACTCATCGAACGATACGGAGATTGCCTTTCTCAATGCGGTGGTTTTTGCATCTTCGCCATCTTCATATGGAGCCAAAATATATTCCGTGCGTTCACTTAACTTAAACAGGCCACTACTGTGAATCGCCCTTATCACATCAACGCATACAGGGGTTTCTCCACTGGTCCAAAGTTTCATCAAGTCATCAACAGCGGTTTCTGCCTTTTGGAGCGAATCCATTTGTACTTCTGGATTGGCAGCAAGCGTCTTTTTATCTAGCAACGGAGAGTATTGTCTCACGATTTTTGATACATTAAAATCATTGCCGCTTTGATATGCCTTAACCAACGGAGATATTATATTAGATAAAAAGGATAACTCTGCAATTGAGCCATCCAACAGTGATGTTTCAAAAGCCCCCGATTCCTTAAGCGGCGCATACAAGTTTTGAAATCCAAACCTGCTGGCAGCCATGTGATGCTCAAGTATTAAACTCTTGTATTCAGATGCATCAAGCCATTTTTCGTCTATGGACTCTTTTGACATAATTTCGGCGACTTGCCGTTCGATGTTCTCTTTGTTAGCTGAAGCGGAAGCGATAAAGAGACGCACTGTTCCACCCTCTGCATCCGAACGTGGTCTCTGCCACTGACCATCAACCGCACTTCGTATTATATTCGCCAAATCAACGATGCGGGTAGCACTACGGTGATTCATAATCTTTTTGGGTTGCTCCCAATCATCTGGAATACATGCTGACAGATTCTCCTTGCCATCCATATAGATTTTTTGCATAGTGTCGCCGAACATGCCTACAATAAAATCTTGCTTATACTTATCATGCGCAACGAAGAGCGCATCCACGAGCTCTTTTTTGGTATCTTGACTTTCGTCGATTAAAAGTATCGGATACTTATTGACTAGAATTTTCTGCATTGTATCTTCCGTGGCGATAAAATCTGACCCCATCTTGATTACTTCGCTATGATTCAGAGAGTCATAGCCTATATTTTCGCCGTTCGGGTTATATGAAAAACGCTTTATTGTTTCAATCTTTGAAAGGCGCTCAGTTTTGCGTTTTATATCGTCAGCTCTTTTAATGGCGGCATTACCGCCACGTCCTTTGGTTTGTTTTTCGTTCAAGTCGGCTATTTCCTGCTTGATGGATGCAGTAACCCATTTTTTAATATCTGACTGATGACTCTTTATCAGCTCCCATAGAAAGCTATGTATGGTGGACACCGCAAAAATAGGTTTATATTGGAGTCTTCTGGAAATTTCATCACATGCAGCATTCGTATAAGTAATGACTGCAACCTGTTTTCCGTTTGCGGATAGCGACTGCCCCATTTCTTTATCTAAAAATGTAAGCGCATTGATAAGGCTTCTTGTTTTTCCAGACCCAGCACCGGCAAACATGAAGAAACTTTTGGGATTGATTTTGGAGAAACATTGTTGAATTTCGTCATCGACATGATCGTCTATGTGATCATCCGTAAGTGAGATATTTGTGTTTTTTTCATCTACCATCGGTTATTCCTCCGGACGCAATAAAGTCTGCAACCATTCCAAACCTTCGGCTATATATGCCGGGACTTCAATATCTTTTGGCTCAATAGCATATATAATGTCTAAAGCAAACTCAGCTTTTTGAGTTGAGTTTCCGTCTCGTAGCATCTGATAAATTTCTTTATGCAGATTCTCAAATGAGGTGGCAGCATTGATAACTTTATTGACCTTCTTGACAAGACTGCCGGTGTCATCGGTTTCTATGTTTCTAAAGAGTTCGTAATTCGTATATATCAGGCAGTCTTCAAACGTGCTTGATATTGCTTCAACTTTTTTGCCATTGAATAAAATTTCCGTAGGGGTCTGATAAGCAATCCGAATAGAATAATGATGGGGGGTTGTCTTTGCAAATACTTTTTTCTCTTTTGGCATGTTCAAGAGTTTATCCAAATCGTTTTCCTTAACCAACCACTTAGCAACAGCATAATTTCCGCTTATAAGCTTTTTCCCACGCGCGGGCGGAGCTGCTTTGTGATGTCCATCTTTTTCAGCAGAATCCAAATCAGCGATAACCAGCGTTGGTATGCAGAGCTTCTCAATTAGAGGATTCAGTCGATGCGAATGCCTCCCGTTGATACTGAGTATCGAGACATATCTCTGATTGAGTTCATGGTACTTATTACGTATAAAGTGGGGTAGGAGCATACCTTCTGCGGACCCTTCATAAAGGATGACCGCATCTGCAAAGAACAAATCGCAGTGTGTTGTTTGCAGATAACGTGTAATGAATTTATCCGTTTGATCTTCTTTACCGAAAACATCCGTCAGGTTTATAACTCTCGCCGTGGCAATGCCGCACTCTGGGGTTTCGGCCAGACGCTTGAAATAGCGCAAATCTGAGAAATTAGTTTCACGAGCAATATGACTCGAATGCGTACTTATTGCCAGCTGTGTTGTAAAATGCGGATTTTCTTTAAGAAATTTGTGATTTGTCAAAACGAAATATGCTTTCCGTATAAATACTTGCTGAACCTGCATGTGTAGATGGGCTTCCGGTTCTTCTACCAAAATCAAATGCAGAGGTTCTATTGCCATATCGGATACTCCTTCAGCTTGCTTGGCTTTGCCTTCGCGCATCCAGTCGTCTCTGAAACGCATAAGATCAAATACCATTGAAATTAGATTTTGATACCCAAGACCATTGTATTTCTCAGGCAACTTTAAAGTGCCATCAGTTTTACTGAGAGCATATTGAACAGCAGAGTCATGTTTTATGGTTTCGCTTGTGCTGACTTTAGTCGTTATCGTTATTTTAGGATCAGACACTCCGGGGTAGCCTAACCCCTCAAGTTCTTGTATGGCTGGTGCAAATTTTGTTGCAAGGCTTTTATCAAAAATACTTCTTGCCGTTTCTGTGGCTTCAAGTATTTCCAAGTCCTCTGGTGAAGGTGTCTTTTCAGGGTCAAGATGTTTATCATAATAACTGCGCATTTGGGAAGACAGCTGATTCTTTGGCCTTTCGCCATCTTCAGTAGAGTCTGGGTCAGAGAAACCACGTTGTGCGTTAATCATATCTATCCGTATGATTCCCTTTAATGGATTCTCGGTAAAGCACTCCATTCCAAACGGAGTGACCTGTGGCGGATATTCCTCGGACTTGGTGGGATCAAGAACATATGACTTGATTGAAAAATATGTAGTAAGTTTCTTTTCCAAAAAAGCACATAAATCCTTTGGATATAAGTTTATCGTTGCGGTGGCTTTCGGTTTAGAGCTTTCAGTGTTACGAGCTGCATAATAAGCCTCTCTATATTCTAAAAAAAGCTTTGATATATCTTTGGGTTGAAAAACTAATCGAACGCCAAGTTTTCCTCCGCGCCATTTAAGTGTTGGAATAATACTTGCAACATAATGTATCTCGTTAGGCAGAACATCAATCCAGATATCCATCTTGGGGACAAGGGGTTCCCACGCAGTTATATCAACAGGTGCTTCACAATTTTCGTCTGCCCATTGTTCACCGATTACATTAATTGCTACACGATTTGATATTGTTATGTCGTTAAAGACGAAACTACGCCCTGCCAAAAACTTGCCGAGAGCATCCATCGCCGATGTTTTCCCACTATTATTCGCACCGACGAATACGGTCGTCTCATCGCTGAAATCTATCCGGCATTGACTTAGTTTGCGAAAATTTTGTATGTATATCGATGATATATTCACACATATCCCTCCACATCTTAGTATGCGAACTATCCATTATTGCTATAACTAGCGTATTGTAATTTATGCAATATGTACTATCGACATTATATAGCATTTTATACCAAAATACAAACTATTCCTTATATAAATAGCACCTTATAATCCCTAAACACAAGTTTTTATTAGCAAGTATTCGCATGCTGTTCCCGCTTGGGAGCGTGGTGATACTAAAAACCGCATGTAAAAAAAAATTATTAAATTGCCACGATTTTACCTGACAAAAATAAAAAGTCCCCGGATCTCTCCGGGACAGGTATTGCTATTCAATCATGCTGCAACAGATTCAGATATTTTCTCGCTACTTGTAGTATCTAAAAACATCATTTCTCCACTGATCAGCAGGCACACATTCCAATATTCTATCAGGTTCAATTATTCTTCCCTGTTTTATATAAGCAAAGATTATAGAAACTGGCTTTGAGAATGTGCTACTTACAGCTCCTTGCAATAACCAACGCTTCAACTCAATCCAATTATTATGATAATCTTGTAAATAATCTTCTAGACATCCATAAAATGTGCAAAATTCAAAATCTGTTATTCGGGCCTTAAATTTAACAATAAATGGCTGGCTAAGTTCTTCCCACTCCCTATCTATTCTAGCAGTTTCCTTGCTAAAGCCAGATAAAGTAAGCAAAAATTCAGGTGCCGTATGTATAGTTCCATACCTATGTATGTCTTTGCAAAAGAAAAAACCATTTACTTGAAAATCATTATATATTCTACGCCCTATTGCATGCAGAACTTCTTCTTGTCTGTCTGCCCTGTTCACACATTTCTTATGATGTATGTCAAAAGCCTCTCCATTGACATACATCTTTTTGGAAGGAACGTTAAACCGAATTCCTCGGTCACTTAAAAATGTACTGAACTCAGTTTTTTCTTGCAATACCTTTTTCAAATCTCTCAGTCCGTTTTTTCTTATTTCAGCACAGTCATCTCTATTAGTTGTCACATGAAACACCACCAGTTCTAACTGATTAATATCCAGGTGTTCTATCTCACCTATATGTTTTTCAAAAAACGTATCAAAATCATTGTTGCATTCTAATACATAATCGGAAATTAATTCCCCTTTTTTTATATCCAAAACTGAATGTAGCCAATTATAAGAAGCATCTGGATTTGTGATGTCATAATAAATTTCCATTTACCTTAACTCCTTCTCCAATTCTACTTTTACTATTCGCAAAAGAGTGATTCTAAAAGCGCAGGTTTTTATTCGCCAAATATTCACATGCTGATCCTACTTGGGAGCGAAGATTAAAATGCTCTTTTCGTCCCCTGGAGTTTTATAAAATTTCTAAGATTTACCACGATTTGTTACTTAATAAAAAAGTAAAACCCCAAATCTCTACGGGCAGGTCGCACAATCATGCCGAATGATGCCGCGACCTCCGGTACCATGTAGTATACATTATAAACATAATGGGAATTTCAGAATCTTCTTTTTTCAACCTATTTATTCACCAAAGTTTTTATATGAATCGGAAAAACTTTTTTTAATATTTCCTATTGACCAATCATATGTAAAGAATTGATAATAATTTTCTTTTTGTGAAATCCACCACGATGTATCACCAATCCAATTTGTATTTTTAATTATAATTCTAATTTGTTCTGTAGCATCAAAAAGAAAATCTTTTGACATATTCCTTCCTGCTTTATGATAAAATGAGCCCCAATCTGTTATATATCTTTCATAATAAGACTGTTCGTTATTTTTAGGCATTTCATACTCACGAATGTATTTTTCGAGTTTTGGATTAGCCGCACATCTTCTTAATAGAGTTGGTATTAAATAGTGTGCACTCTTATTACGTATATTAGATGAAACCGCACGCCACCATTCCTCATCGCATCCAATAAATATATCTTTTCCACAAGCTTCAGTAATAACATCTGATAAACTTCCAAATTTATCAATTTGAGTCATTGACTCTGGTCTATGCAAACCACATTGTTCCTTATTAGTAACCGCTAATCTCAATACATGTTCAAGAAGTAAACTCATAGATATAATTGCACTTTCATAATTTCCAACGAGAAAAGAATATACACTTTCCAAGTGAAGATTATTAATTGAAGGCTCAATCCATGGTAATTCGGCAGGTAAATTCTGTGCATTAGAAATAATAGTTGAAAGCATCATACCTCCAAAATCACTTATATGCCATATTTTCATCATAGTGACTCCTTTTCCCAATAGTTGTAAGTGGCTGATAATAATATTTCCATATACCCAACTTCAACTTGTACAATTGTATTCCTAATATAACAACCATTATCCCATCTTCTCATTATTTCTGCTTATCTGTTGCCACAGTTGTGCCCCTCACAATTTGTATCAAATTCAGCTTTTGACTCCGCGATGATATTCATCAGCCTATAAAACAGTTTAATATAGTGAATATAGGCAACGATACATTCAAGCAAAACGGGGGTGATCTTTTCAGGCGGTGGTTTTTAAAAATATTAATAAATTGCCACGATTTGTTACTTGACAAAAGCAAAACCCCGGAGGAATCCGGTGGTAGGTCGCACAATCATGCCGGATGTGCCGCAATCTCCGGATACCACGTAGTACACATTACAAACATAATGGGTAGTGCGAATTACCCATAAACTATGATCTTCAGTCAACAGAAATTGCATTTACCTTTGTGATGATATCTGTAAATAAGCCAGAGAAAAAATCCAATACCTGAGTATCAACAGATGATTCATTTTCCGAGATTACACTGAAATGATCTCCAATAGCAAAGCCAATTATTTCATAAATTTTGTCTGCTGCGATATTTCTATTTTTCGTGGTAATATTATATTTTTCTTCATCATTGACAAGAATCTTTATGGATTTATCAGCGTTCATAACCAGCTTAATGACTTTTTCCATAGACTTTTAGCCTCTTTTCTATAGTTTCTTTTCCGCCATCCATATTCTTTGCGATAAGGTCAAGGATATCGGTTTTCTCATCTTCATACTCTAAACACCCGTTATTGAATAAAAGTTCTCCATTATTGTTTTTAACAAAGATTACGTTATCGACATCCAAGTTAACGACTAATAATGGGTTATGAGTCACAAAAATGATTTGCTTTCTATCTCGGATAGCGTTGAAGTATCCAATCAGCTTTTGGCTGATATTGTTATTTGATATATTATCTTCAGGCTGGTCTATTATTAAAACACTCCAGTCCTGATCGTCCTGCGTAAAGAATTTATAATAAGATAGCGACATTTCTCCAAGAGTATTCCCTATCTGTTGATCAGCCCCGTCCATTATATATTGATTTGTCTTTGTTGCATCTGCAATGAACTTTTCAAAATTCTCTGTCCACTTTGTGCTGATATCTGTAGTAGAAGTACACCCCATTATCGCCATAGAAAACAATTCAAGTGTCTTGATTTCTTGAAGCTTTTGAGGGCTTCTATACTCCTTCACAAACATTTTCGTGTAAAAACTATCCAACATAGAGATCCCATTATATGTAGCCTCACGGTTGAAGAAAAACCCTTGTTTCGGATTCTTAGTTGCTCCCTCTAAAATAGGTGGGTCAATAGGCCACTCGGTATCCGTCACAGAAGCTTTGACTGCCGCTATGACAGCTTCAATTACTTGCCGCTTTTTCTTGTCGTATTCTTTGATTTCTCGATCCTTTGTTGATAAGTTTTTCTTTACCTTTCCCAAATAATCATCTACGGAACCATGTATAATATTCTTGACATTTGCTTCATGATCCACTGTTTTCCACTTATGATCAACATCAGCGCTTATAGATTTTAATTCACTAGCAACTCGTTCTAACTGGTCTTTATACTGTTCAAAATAGACATCGCTTAATAAAGTGATTGCTTTTTTCAATAGGATGTTAATATCTTCATGCGCTTTTTCGTGCGGGTTATCAGTGCTTTCGAAGCTTTCGTTGCCTGTAATGTCAATATAGTAGTTTTTCGCAATCATCCCATCTTCATAGGTGATGGTGTGTTTAGACAGAGAACTTAATGCATCTTGCTTCGCAATAAGTGTCCCAATTCCCTTTTTTAAGGCATTAGAATACGTAGAATACGCTTCTTTGAATGGTAAACAATTCAATGTCTTGAATTTAGTCTCATCACTTTCAGGAAACAAAGTTTTTTCATTGAACTTCTTTATTATTTGTCCCTGCTCAATATATTTTACTTTTTGAGGGTCAATAGAATTATTTGCTCTGAGAGCGTTATCACGTACCAGATTTTTTACATGCGCCTCTGATGTTTTCCCATTGAGCAATTTCAGCAGTGTGGTTTTGCCAGCTCCATTTTCGCCGATAATTGCATTTACGCCATTTACAAGAGGAAGCTGTTGACCTTTTATTTCTATGCTGTCAATAATGCTTGCATTGTTATTTTCACTGCAATTAAACCTTGTTTCAGGAGAAGTAACTGCCATAAGCAGTCCTTTAAAAGTAGGTAATATTTTAGCCTTAGAATGATAGAAGTCTTTATTTTGATTTTTACAATCATGATATGGATAACAAGACCAATCATGGCAATCACTCCCAGAAAAAAGCGTAATGGGCAGCGAAAGCTCTTTTAGATTGTTAAGCAATATACCTTCGACCTTAGGTTTTTGAAATTCAAGGGCATTTATATAGCCAACCCTTATAATTTCCTCTACATCGATTGCTGAATCGCTTAGCGAGTTATGGTTGCCATTTTGATTGTGGATGTCTTTTCTCTGCGATGCAATCAAAACCGTGTTAAGCCCAATAGATTTTAGAATGTCCTCGAAATCTTTCTTGACATATGCTCCTTGGGGATCTGTCAATAGAATTGTTTGTAGACCAGCTTCAATTTTTCCATACTTATCAGCTTCATTGTTTGCGTCAAATATTGCTATAACGTGACATTTACCCATTCCTTCATCAACAATAACATCAAACTCTACTCCAGCTATTACAGCCTTTACATTTGGATACGGATGGTCGCCTTGCGCCAAAATATTGTCGATTTCTATATAAAGCTCTGGGTCAAAGCGATTATGGTCGGTTATTGAAAAAAGTGCAACATTGTGCTGGTTAAGTTGAGAGAGAAGCACTCCGAGGTTTTCTTTAGTGGATTGGTCAACAATGCCTGCACTTTCCTTGTATTTACTTGCTTTCGAGTGAATATGTAAATCAAACTTTATGACTGAATTTAAAACGTTCCCCACTTGTATAACCTCCTGTTACAAATGATCTCATTTTGTTAGTATAGCACGTTTTTTTGACAATTTCCACTGCTATATAGTCGTATATAGTCGTATTTCTTTGTTTGAATAAATGAATTAAAATTGTACGCTATGCTGCTTTCACTCCAATTTCAATGCCATTGGAGCGGGGTGCAGAATGCCAGTGAAATAGTTCGTTTAGTGAGTACCAGTGAAGCGCAGTCGTGGTATTGAATTATTTTCATAACCGATTATTAAGTAATGAATTCGCCCGCAATAT
>Ga0153952_1000606_pt1 | contig 12588 bp, 11 predicted proteins | sample TSNJ036MetaG_FD_104746 | JGI IMG/M metagenome (GOLD analysis project Ga0153952, IMG submission 104746) | Attine ant fungus gardens microbial communities from New Jersey, USA - TSNJ036 MetaG | ecosystem: Host-associated > Fungi > Mycelium > Unclassified | place: USA: New Jersey, Wharton State... | reverse complement strand
TTCCAGTCAACATCGTCGGATTCCGGTTTCAGCCACGGAAAGATTTTCGATTCCTGCTCCGTTTCAAACAGTTCCGTAATGGAGTTTGTGATGCTGGTCTGTACATAATCGGCAATATCGTCCATTGGCTGGAACAGACCGCCGTTTTGCAGGTACTGCGTGAAATCCTCTTTTGCGGGCTGTGCGGTATCCAGTACAAAGGAACAGTGCTCATAAAAGCTGAGGTACGGCACACGCAATGTACGGCACCTGTCGTACAGCGTATCCTTTCCCGCCAAGTACAGCGCCAGCAGGTTTGTTCCGGCAATGATCACCTTTTTATCGTACAGGCGCACCAGCGTATCGTATAGATAATTGCCGTTATTCAGGAAATCAGCGTAAAAGCCAACCTCATCAATGAAAATATATTTCAGTTTTTTACGGGCTTCCAGCTCTATAATCAAATCGTCAAAGGTATCGCCCTTTTGACCCGTGAAGTAGCCGATGATTCCGGGCTCAACACCCTTGGCAATCAGTTCCCGCACGGCTTGGAGGATGAGGGTTGTCTTGCCTGTCCGCCGCAAACCATACAAGGCACACACTCTTTGTCGGGCGGGATCCTGTTCCTGCAGATATTCCATTAAGCTGTGGAATTGTCGGCGCTGACGTTCGGGAACCTTAAGGTATCCCAATTCTTCGCCTGTGATAATATTCATAAGCGCACACCTCCGGTTTGTTTCCTTCGCATTACTTTACGACCTGTTTACGGTAAATATATACGTCCTTCGAATAGCTTCCCACATAATGGATTTCATCCCAACCGCGTAATGTAAGCTCCCGGTTTGGCTTCATATTACCCATAGAATCGCCGGGGCAGTCGAGCAGCCATCCGCCTGGCTTGCAGACGCGGGTTAGCTCGGTTATTTCCCTGTCCCATTCATCGCCGACTACATGACCAGACATCACAATGTCAAACATATCATCCGGAAACGGCAGTTCTGTAACAAATCCATCCAGTACCCGAATATTTTTAATACCTTTTTTGGCGGCTTCGTCCCGTAAAAATTCCCGCAATGTTGCAACCGGTTCACTGGCATAAACCCAGGCAGCCTTCTCTGCGGCAGCGAATGTCAGACGACCGGAACCTGCACCAACATCCAGTACGATTTTCCCTGTTAAGTCCGCAAGTTCAAACAGCCGCTCTTTATTCCAACCGCGAATGAAGTCGCACTTTTCTGCCATAACCTCCGGTGTCGTGTATATTGTAAAATCCTCTACGCTTGCCAGCGCGTAAACCTCTGCTTTACGAATTTCCTCTGTATCGGTGATTACCGGGGCGCTTGCTGCAATTTCATCTATTCTTGCCGCGCATTCCGGGCAACGCTGCTTCAAATACCACAATACCGCCGGATTTGCTTTAAGAGCAACACCCATGTTGTATCGCCACTCTGATTTGTTGTTGTACCAGCCGCCTGTGTTTATCATCAGACGGATTTGAAACCTCTCCATAAGCAGAAAACTGTTGAAAGAATAATCATTTGGGTCAATCCAGCATATAGACATATAAATCCTCCCGTTTTACAGAGGGTTAGAGTATGGCCGCCCTCTTTAAAATCCAATATCATCTTATCATAAAAGCACAACTATATCAATCAACCAGAAAGACAACTGAGCCGAAGCTTACCCGGGATTCAGGACTCGGATTCACTCTCCAGTTTCTGTAATTCCTTTACGGTTTCGATTGAAGCAATCAGCTGAATATCAGACGGCTCCCGTGTAAATAAATTTTGCTGACACCAATAGCCAAATTTAAAAAACATTTTTAAAAATGGAATTTCGTCTCCGTTCTCAATATCAAATAATTCATATGCCAGTACAAACGAGACAACTAACTTGATACTTGCATAATTAGTAAGAAAAGCAATCACTATGTAAAATAAAACCAGAAAAACAACTAAATTTGTTCCGCATCTTTTGGCTATACGCGGACATTTTCTTACATTTTCAAGTGTTAATTCTATATTATTCTCACATGCATATATGGTTTTGTGTTCCGCTCCGTGAAACATCCATACATTTTTAAATTTATATATTGTTTTCTTAAAAATATATGCTATGAGGATGAAAGCAGCAACCGCCACGATAATCAGTGCTGCAAAAATAGCATCTGACTGCTCATTGTGCTTGTTCAACTGCAGAAGAATATCACTGCTTACGGTAATCAGAACGCCGGCAGCCATCACAGGCTTACCTTCAAACAAGGTATATAAACCTTTGATCAAGGGAATGTCTTTCATACGATTTCTTATGCCATCCATTTGTATGCGTTTACTTGTTGATATTTTATAATGATTATTTTTATCCATAATAAATTTTGCCGTATAATTATCTGATATAAAACTGATTCCATCGTTTGTGGAATTTCCTCCTATGCTCAATAGTAGTATTCTCCTTTATATTTTTATCGGGTATGTGATAAATTATTTATCTGCATGTTTCTATGTAGGAAATGTTTCTATGTTGGATAAGTAATATTGGGTAATTTCTTACCAATATAACAGACAAGCATACAGTCTTTTTTATAATCCGGAACAAAGAAAATTCTGCCGGGAATTCCAGTAAATCTCATATGCCATTTTGCTAAATATTCATTATTTTCATTGTCTGTAAAGGTATGCTGTTTTTTATATTTTTCCAATGTCGCTTCGCTCTCTGTAGTCGTCTTAGTAAGTATAGATGGGTCAAATATGCCTTGTGCTGCTGTAGTTTCAAGTTCCAGAAGTTTTTTTACTATCTGATCAAGATATGATTTTTCCAATATCTTCATATTTTTTTCTACAGAAGGGCAAAACTTCAAATGAGGAAACAACTCTTGATGTCTTTCCCATAATTCATCATACGAATAGATTTTTATTCTTTTCTGTTTCTTTAGGATATCTATAAATGGCGGCTTGAATAGCTGTTCCTGATGAAAAGAGTTATAAAGAAAAACTGTTTCTGTTGATAAATCATTCAAAGAGAATTTATCTGCTTCAAAGTACTCTTTTTTCCATGTCGGATCCAGACAAATACTGAGAAGAAAGGAATCATTCAAGAATGCCTCTGTTCCGCCTTTCAAAAATTCACCCTCAAGAGATATCTCACACTCATCATCGGGATAATAAGAAATCCGCTTTTGCCAGAATGAGAGAAATAATCTCTTGTATTCAATATCAACTTCAGTCATCCATTTTTCAATTGAATATGAAGAACGGAGATATACTTGCTCGCCTTCTGGTACAAAGATTTGCGACACCTGAAAGTCTTTTGCAAGAACAGAATACATATCCAGAAATTTTTTTAGTGCTTCGTCTATAGTATATGGATTATTCTGCTGAACTTGCCATGCTTTTTCATTTAAGTACATATACACTCCCTCACATCAGTTCATATAATGATTTATCCCATTCGTCAAAAAAACCTTCAGGCCAAATGTCCAGACGCCCATCCTCCAAAATCGAAGGATTCGCATATTTATGCTTATAATCGTCACTGTCATCTTTATAGAAAAAAGCCAATTGTACCTTATCTTTGACAACTTTTTTATGTTTTACAGCCAGACGAATTCCATTTAAAATATGATCGCTGTGGGTTTCAGCAATAATCTGAACTCCACCCTGACCAGCACATGCAATCAGTTCTCCCAACAGTCGCTGACCTGCAGGATGAATATGAGCTTCCGGATTTTCTACAAGGATAATATCTCCTGCCTTTGCTGACAGTATTGCTACAATCAAAGGCAACACATAAGTGATTCCAAACCCCACATTTACACTTTTGTAGGAATTTGTTTTCACCTTTCCTTCTATAAATTCATAGCGCAGTTCAGAGGTACGTAACTGGGTATTAATCATCACCTTTGGTGATACCCCTGGCGAAATCCGATCCAGCCATAATCGTGTTTGATTTATCAGAGTGTCATCTGTTTTACCTTCAATAACAACCTCACTATTGGCAATATTTTCAGCACCAAATAAACTTAAATACTGAATTGCATATTCACCATTGTTACCAAATTCTCTATTGATGATTTCTTCTTCATTTGTAATACTATAAAGGGCTTTTGGTTCAATCCGATAAGCAGAAAGATATACAAACCGATTCCCGAAAAGCGATTCTTCAAAGGGGATCATAACCTTAGTATCTGCCGGTAAGAAATCAGAATCTGGTATATATTGATATTCAAACATATAGCGTTCCTGATTTATGACATATCCAAGACCAATTTTTTCCACCTCTGCCTTTTCATATAAAACATCCTGGGCATTTCCTAACTGTACATATCTTCCATTTAGATGCAAACCACCCATCATTTTATCTCTTAGATATGATTGACGTAATAAAAGAAGACCTTGAATAAGAGTAGATTTTCCAACGCCGTTAATACCGGATAAAATATTAACATTCTTTAGCGGAAGCGATAACTGATCAAAACACTTGAAATTTTGAATAATTATTTCATTTAACATAAGAACTCCTTTACCCGTTTTCTTGCCATTTCAATCCTGCGTGCCGTAGAATATCGGTCGCCGGCTTTAAGTGCAGAAACAAATTCATTCTCTTGAAGCAAAAAACCGAAATCTTCTATAAACTCATCTCTTCGCTCAACAATTTCATTTAAATTACAATCCGTTAATTCAGAGAAGCAAACGCTCCAAAGTTCAAAGAGTGCCTTGTTGATTGGACCTCTGCGACGTGACTCAGTATATCTTCGAAAAGCATAGATTCCAAATATATCTGTGCAATACTTCATAATTCTTTTAAACCTATATTCAATAGAATAAAGCTTTTTTTCATTATAAGTATTAACCAGTCTCAGAGCCTTTATTAGAAAATGATCAATATTTCCTGTATATTCATTCTGATAGTTCAACTCAGTGAAAGCAATAAATCTGGTTACATATTCTCTGTCAATCATACGGTCGGCGGAGATAGCATTTTGGGTAGCCAGTTTAAATTCATCACTTTCAGCCAGATTCTGAATTAATTTTGTTGCTTTTCCCTGATATAAAGCTTGTCGGATTTCCTGATCATTTAACACCATTCCACCAGTGTTAATGCGCTGAAAAATATTATATACAACCTGATCAGGTGTGCCCTTTTCCACAGTAAATGCAATGATAGAAGTTTCTTTAATCCGACGAATATACTGTCTTGGTAAATCATCAAATGTTATATTATTAAAATCCTTTAAATATTCTAATCCCCTGAACTTTTCTTTTTTCATAGTACCATCATCAGATATCTTTCCAATCAGATAATTCTGAAAAGCACAAAGACGCTGCAAACCGTCAATAACCACCCATTGATCATCATCTGCTGCATCAAAATAAAATGCGGGAATTGGTATTTTAAGCATAAGGGACTCAATCAGCCGACTTTGCGCCTCTAATGTCCATATATTACCCTGGCGTTGAAAACCAGGATTTAAATCAATCTCATTATTTTCCAATCGTTCCATGAGATTATATACGTTAAGTGGTTTTTGACCAATATTGACTTCAGCTGGTATAAAAGAGTCGTTATCAGCTTCTTTATCCGGATATCCTTCATCATGTTCCGGACCGACTGTTATACCCCTCATGATAACCTGATTTATCGCTTCATTTATCTGAGCATCATCAACCGCATCTTCTTTGTTTTTTAGTATATCAATTACGGTGTTCCGACTTATAAATCTATCATGCTTCTGTGCGAAGTCCACAATTTCATTTATCTTGTCTATAAAGTCTTGCTTCATGTACTGACACTCCTCATCATTAATAACACAAACAATGGTTACAAGATGGATGACACAATTAAGATTGACCGCTGTACCAGCATATTCAGATATCAGACGCTTACACAAAACTATTTTACTGTACAACCAGTATTTTGACAATGAATTTCGGTTATATTTACAGTATAATAATGTGTATGACAGTTACGATAAGGTAAGAGCGGATAACCGTCCATATTGGATAGTCAACCGATCAAACCTTCATCGAAAGAACGGAGATGGAGAGATTTGAACTCTCGCGCCGCGTAAGCGACCTACCGCATTTCGAGTGCGGACCCTTCAGCCACTTGGGTACATCTCCGGAAGATAACGTATTAATTCTAATGCACAACCCATTATTTTTCAACCCCCATTTTTCGAAAAATAAAATATTTTTTCCAAAGTAAGTTGTCCCCGCTGCCGGAATAGGCTATAATAACAAAGAAAAGTATTTTTTTGTGCGTCAGGAATGCGCAGAAAGGAGGGAACATGAAGAGAATCGGAATGTTAACCAGCGGAGGGGATTGCCAGGCGCTTAATGCGGCGATGAGAGGTGTTGTTAAAACATTGGTAAACAGCGGGGAAGATTTGGAAATGTACGGATTTTTGGACGGATACAAGGGATTGATTTATGGAAAATTCCGCATCCTGACGGGAAGTGATTTTTCCGGAATTCTGACCAAAGGTGGTACGATTCTGGGTACCTCCCGGACTCCTTTCAAAACAATCCGTGTCCCTGATGAAAATGGTCTGGACAAAGTGGAAGCCATGAAGCTTAACTATCACAAGCTGCAGCTGGACTGCCTGGTGATACTGGGCGGAAACGGAACCCACAAAACCGCAGACCTGTTAAAGGGAGAAGGTCTGAATATTATTACCCTGCCCAAGACCATTGACAATGATCTGTGGGGAACAGACATGACTTTTGGCTTCCAGAGTGCGGTGGATATTGCAACAGATGCCATTGACTATATCCATACTACGGCCGCATCACATGGAAGGGTATTTATAGTGGAGGTTATGGGGCACAAGGTAGGATGGCTGACCCTGAACGCCGGAATGGCCGGTGGTGCGGATATCATTTTATTACCGGAACTGCCTTATGACATTAATAATGTGATTAAAGCCATTGATGAAAGGGATAAACGGGGAAGCCGCTTTACCATAATTGCAGTGGCAGAAGGTGCCATATCCAAAAAGGAAGCGTTGCTGACCAAAAAGGAATATAAGGAAAAGAAGAGAAAAAGCAGTTATCCTTCTGTTTCCTATGAAGTAGCGGCAGCTATTCAGGAGAAAACAGGAAGAGAAGTACGCGTAACCGTTCCCGGGCACATGCAGAGAGGCGGCAGCCCCTGTCCTTATGATCGTGTATTTGCCAGCCGTTTGGGTTCGGAAGCAGGTAAAATGATTCTGGAAGATTCCTATGGCTTCATGGTTGGGTATATAAACCGGGAAGTCGTCCGTGTACCATTGGATGAAGTGGCAGGTAAGCTGAAAATGCTCTCACCGGACGCTTCCATAGTAAAAGAGGCAAAGCTTCTTGGAATCTGTTTTGGAGATTAAGGGGTAGACCATGTCATATACAGCATTATACCGAAAGTTCCGTCCGGCTACTTTTTCCGATGTGAAAGGACAGGACCATATCGTAACTACCCTTAAGAATCAAATATATGCCAATCGGATCGGACACGCCTATCTGTTCACCGGTACCCGGGGCACTGGTAAAACCTCAATTGCCAAAATACTTGCCAAGACGGTTAATTGCGAGCAGCAGACACCGGATGGACCCTGCGGGGAATGCAGGATGTGTAAAGCCATTGCCGCAGGCGCCAGCATGAATGTCATTGAGATTGATGCGGCTTCCAATAACGGCGTGGACAATATCCGTGAGATCGTGGATGAAGTTTCCTATTCACCGGCTGAGGGAAAGTATAAGGTTTATATTATTGATGAAGTGCATATGCTTTCCATAGGAGCATTCAATGCATTACTCAAAACCCTGGAGGAGCCTCCTTCCTATGTGATCTTTATCCTGGCAACCACAGAGGTGCATAAGATTCCGATTACCATCTTATCCAGATGCCAGCGCTATGATTTTAAGCGGATTACCATAGATACCATTACCGTACGGTTAAAAGAATTGATTGATATAGAAGGTGTTTCCGTGGAAGAAAAAGCACTGCGCTATATTGCCAAGACAGCAGACGGTTCCTTTCGTGATGCATTAAGCCTTCTTGACCAATGCATTGCTTTCCATCTGGGAAATGAACTGACCTATGACAAAGTACTGGATGTACTGGGAGCAGTGGATACAGAAGTATTCAGCCGCCTGCTGCGTAATGTACTGGACCGCAATGTACTTGGATGCGTGGAACTGCTTCAGGAAATCGTAATGCAGGGCAGGGAACTGACACAGTTCGTAACAGATTTTACATGGTACCTGCGGAACCTGATGCTGGTCAAATCTTCGGACAATCTGGAGGATGTAATCGATATGTCTTCGGATAACCTGGCCAGATTGAAGGAAGAAGCCAAAATGATTGAAACAGACCAGATCATGCGGTATATCCGTATTTTTTCAGACCTGTCAGGCCAGATTAAATATGCTGCCCAGAAGCGGATTCTGGTAGAGATAGCACTGATTAAATTATGCAAGCCTGGTATGGAGACTCATAAGGATTCCCTGTTGGACCGTATCCGTGAAATGGAAGAAAAAGTGGAAAGCGGTGTTGTAATAGCAGCTGCAGATGCACAGGCTCTGCAGAGAGTCACAACCGCGCCGTCTGAAATGAATACACCGGGAAAACCCAGACCGGAGATTCCAAAAGCAATCCCGGAGGATGTGCAGAAGATTGTCGCCAACTGGCCGTCGATTACCGGAAAAGCAGACCTTCCCATGAAGGTGTACCTCAAATCAGCCAGGCTCAGCCTTGGCGGGGATAATCAGCTGGTCATGGTACTGGAAGACGGGATTGCCTCTGATTATTTCAGGCAGCATCCTGAAAATAAGGAACTGCTGGAACAGATCATAGCTGAATCTGCAGGTAAGATGATAGAAGTAACGATCCAGACGGTTGCCGATAATCGGGAATTTGAAGATAATTATGTGGATCTTTCCAGATTAATCAACATGGAAATCGAAGAGGAAGATGATGCCAGGGATGAGTTTTAACTTTGCTGCTTGCCTGATGGCGGCGGTTAGTGTATAGTCATTAATAATGAAACGTTAACAACGAAACTTATATTTTGGAGGAAATACAAAAATGGCAAAACGTGGTGGAATGCCGGGCGGAGGAATGCCGGGCAACATGAGTAATCTGATGAAGCAGGCGCAGAGAATGCAGCGCCAGATGGAAGAGGGACAGAAGGAACTGGAGACCAAAGAATTCAGTGCAGCTTCCGGCGGCGGTGCGGTGAATGTAACCGTAAGCGGTAAGAAGGAAGTGCTTGGCATTACCCTTTCTGAGGAAGTGGTGGATCCGGAGGATATTGAAATGCTCCAGGATCTGATCGTAGCGGCAGCCAATGAAGCCCTGCGCAAGGCAGATGAGGCCAATGAGGAACTAATGGGCAAAATGAGCGGAGGACTAGGAGGAGGCTTTCCTTTCTGATGGACCTTTACAGCGGACATATTAATAAACTAATAGAAGAATTGGCAGCCCTGCCGGGAATAGGAAGCAAATCCGCCCAGCGGCTGGCATTTCATCTGATCAACATGCCAAAGGATAAGGTGGACCGTCTGGCCGCTTCCATCATTCAGGCAAAAGAAAATGTCAGGTACTGCAGGGAATGTTACACCCTGACAGATCAGGATACCTGCCCTGTTTGTTCAAACAGCAGACGGAGCCGTAATCTGATCATGGTGGTGGAGAACACCAGAGACCTTGCAGCTTATGAGAAGACAGGTAAATATACTGGTGTCTATCATGTGCTCCATGGCACGATTTCGCCGATGCTGGGAATCGGTCCGGGCGATATCAAGTTAAAGGAATTAATTAGCCGCCTTAAGGAGGACGTAGAGGAAGTAATCATTGCAACAAATTCCAGCCTGGAAGGTGAAACGACTGCCATGTATATCAGCAAGCTGATCAAACCCTCAGGCATAAAGGTAACCCGTATTGCCAGCGGGGTTCCGGTAGGCGGGGATCTGGAATATATTGATGAAATAACACTCCTGCGTGCATTGGAAGGCCGGGTGGAAATGTAAGCAATCCTAAGACAGGCAGATGGGCGGCATACTGAGAAGGAGACGATATATATGGCGATAGAGCAGAAGAGTTTTGGGAAAAGCCCTGACGGGCAGGAAATACTGTTGTATACAATCAGCAATAGAAACGGCATAAAGGCTTCTGTAACAAATTATGGAGCAATTCTTGTGAAGCTGCTGGTACCTGATAAAAAAGGGAATACAGCAGATGTTGTGCTGGGATATGATGAGGCGGAAGGATATTTTGCAGTAAACGGATTCCTTGGGGCAACCGTGGGACCCAATGCCAACCGGATAGCAGATGCCAGATTTTCCATTGACGGAACAGAATATCATCTGGATTCCAATGATGGCAGGAATAACTTACATAGCCATAAGGAATTGGGATACCATAACAGAGTATGGCAGGCTGACTGCGGAGACAACAGCGTCATCTTCAGTCTGACAGATCAGGACGGATCAATGGGATTCCCGGGAAATAAGGAGTTTCAGGTCACTTATACCCTTGATGATGATAATGCCTTAACAATTGACTATCATGCTGACAGCGATAAGAAAACAATATTGAATCCCACCAACCACAGCTATTTTAATCTGGACGGACATGACAGCGGAAGTATTGAAGATCATGAGATGTGGATGAATGCCTCCTGCTATACGCCCGTTGTAGCCGGAGCAATACCCACCGGAGAGATTGCAGATGTGGCCGGGACACCCATGGACTTTACAAAAGCAAAAAGGATTGGTCTGGAAATAGAAGCAGATTTTGAACAGCTGAAACTGACAGACGGATATGACCACAATTGGGTATTGGATGATTATGACGGCAGCCTGAAGCTGGCAGCAGTCGTAGAGGCTCCGGTCAGCGGAAGAAGAATGCAGGTATTTACCACCCTTCCGGGTGTGCAGTTCTACGCAGGCAACGGACTGACGTCAGAAAAAGGTAAAGGCGGCGCCATATATGAAAAACGGCAGGGACTGTGCCTTGAAACCCAGTTTTTCCCCAATAGTGCAAATGAACCTGCATTTCCTTCCTGCATATTTGGTGAGGGCAAAGAATATACTTCGGTGACTGTATATAAATTTATATAAAATGCATTCATAATGTGTCATTGCAAAGAATGTCGAACATTTCTGAAAGTATCCCGACAAAGTATGCTAAAATACCTCGCATGCCGGTGCTATATTGATAGAAACGGTGTGGGAGGTGTTTTAATTATGGAACTACCAAAAAATATTACGCAGATCGGAGAATCCGATAAAAATTGTAAAATTTATGTGGAAGACTATTGCATTTCGTATATCAAACAGGAAAACCGCCAGGCGGAAAATAAACCGATTGCAGTAGCCTTATATGGCATTCGCAAGGAAGAAAACGGGATTTCTTATCTGTTTTTTTATGGTACGGCAAAATTGTCTACCTTGCAGAAAGAAGTAAAGCATTTGTCACAGGCGCAAAATCTGGAAATTGATAAACTGCGAAAGCTGCATTTTCCCGGGTACGAGTTTCTTGGGTACCGGATTTTGAATGGGGAAATGGTAGAAGGCTTCCAGATCTGTGAGCAGGGAATCTGCAGACTGGTAAATGGCTATGCATGCTTTTATGAGAAAAATGACAGTATGCTTGCCTATATGATTAAGTCCAGGAAAGAAGAAGTTCCGCCTGAAGAAGTGAATCAGGAAAAATATGATCAGGTAAAACAGCGTCAGGAAGAACGGCGGATTCAGAACCAGGATGAACACAAAAGCAGGACAAGCAAGCTGGAAACATTCAGACAGAGCAAATATAAGCGGCCTGAAAGGCAATTGGTTTCCAGAAAGGAAAAAGCGGCAGCTCCCACGAATTCACTTCGTTTGATGCGCATTGCGGTGGGTGGTGTATTTGCTTTATTGTGTATCGCAGGTCTTGCCACAATGAATAATGGTGAGGGAATTCAAGCTACACTTAGTCAGTTTTTTGAAGAATTCACAGAACAGAAAATCCCTGATGCCGGGGATGCCGTGGATGCCATCAATTCTTCGGAAGCAACTACGTTGATTACTGATGATAAATTAACAGAAGCTTTGCAGAAGGAAAATGTGGCAACAGACGAGACATCCGAGCCGGCGGCAATTGATGGACAAGCTGCAGTTGTTGAAGAAATTAAACCGGACGGCAGCACGGAGGAATCCCCTTCTGAAGATAATGGGCCGAGTCAGGAGGCAGCCGGCACGGAACCGGAAAATAATTCCACCGGGCAGGAACCTGAGACAGTACCGCCGGAAGCAGACAATACAAACGCATCAAATGAGAACGTTTCGGAAGAAGCAGCCGCAGAGGCGGCATCACCGGTAGCTTATGTGATACAAAAAGGAGACACCCTGATCGGAATCAGTATCCGTCAATACGGAACCAAAGATCGGGTAAATGAAATTTGTGAACTGAATAATATTTCAAATCCGGATGATATTAAGGTTGGGCAAAAAATATTACTACCATAAGAGCAAATAATTTTACGAGGTTACATATGGCAGATATCAGAAGTTATCTGAAAGAAAAAGAGAAAAGAGAACAGAATCAGTCAGATTATAAAGTGAAAATACGAAAGCACAGATTGTCCGGGGT
>Ga0153952_1000587_pt1 | contig 12762 bp, 10 predicted proteins | sample TSNJ036MetaG_FD_104746 | JGI IMG/M metagenome (GOLD analysis project Ga0153952, IMG submission 104746) | Attine ant fungus gardens microbial communities from New Jersey, USA - TSNJ036 MetaG | ecosystem: Host-associated > Fungi > Mycelium > Unclassified | place: USA: New Jersey, Wharton State... | reverse complement strand
CGACCAGCTCATTTACCAGATAGAGCTTGCCATGCTTGCCGGAAAAAGCTGCAAAAGGGCAAAAAATGACGTGCTACGCAAAGCGGACGAGCTTTCAAAATACGGCACGATCCCGGCTATCGCGGAGCAGAAGGATTTACTGGAGCAAATACAACATAACGGCTATTTAGAGCGGGCGGGGATTACGGATTATGAGGACGTCCGCGTCAAGCTGCGTGATTTGATCAAGTTTATCCCAGAAGTTGACCGGGCGCGGTACGACACCAACTTTACGGACGATATCCTTTCAATTGAGTGGAAGGAATCCCAATTAGACAACGATGACTTGGCCAACTATAAGAAGAAGGTCAATTACTATATCCTCCAGAACCAGAGCATTCCGGCTATTGCCAAGCTCAAGGGCAACCAGCCGCTGACACCCGTGGACGTACGGTCATTAGAGAATATCCTTTGGGACGAGCTTGGCACCAAAGAGCAGTATGACGAGCAATATGGCAAAACTCCGCTTGGCGAATTGGTGCGCTCTATCGTCGGCCTAGACCAAAAGGCGGCCAACGAGGCGTTTTCCGGCTTTCTGAATAACTCGGAGCTGGACAGCAGGCAGATGAACTTTGTCCGGCAGATCGTGAACTATATCGTCAAAAACGGCATGATGAAGGATCTGTCGGTATTACAGCAAAGTCCGTTCACCGATCAGGGCAGCATTGGCGAGATGTTTGATAATGTGGCGGTGTTTATGGATTTGCGGTCTGTGATAGAGAGGATAAATAGAAACGCGATAGCGGCGTGAAAAGACAATTTAAACAAACCCCTCAAGAACCCTATAATTAAGGGATCTTGAGGGTTTTTTTTTTCTAATACATTGGCAAATTCTATTGATTACATAGAAACCGATTAGTCGTTTCCAATTGGATTTTTCAGTCTTAGAGGACTATTCTTAATACAGAAACATTGTTGAGTGATTTTGAAGATGCGTAGAAAGGATAATCACTATGGGACTGATTTACACGGAGGATCAAAAGGCACTAATTGAAATGGTAAAGCAGATGGCCGAAAAGGAAGTAAAGCCTCATGTGGCCGAGTGCGACCGCAAGGGTGAGTGTCCGGTAGAGTTATTTAAACCCGCAATAGAAATGGGTCTGCATATGCTGGAGATACCGGAGGAGTACGGCGGCAGCGGATTGGATTATGAAACCACAGCTATGGTTTATGAAGAGCTGGCAAAGGTTGACGCAGGCTATGCGGATACCTTGGTTACAAACTTTGTAGCGCTGCGCAATGTTATTCTTGCCGGAACTCCTGAACAGGCCCGTTATTTTGCCGATGTCATCAGTGCCGGAGAATTTGCCTGCTTCGCGCTTTCCGAGCCGAACGCGGGTTCGGATGCCGGAGCGTTGCTTGCCACCGCTGTTTTGGACGGCGATGAATACGTGCTTAACGGAACAAAGGTATTCGCTACAAACGGAGAATGCGCGACTCTTTATATCAGCTTCTTCAGAACCGATCCTTCAAAAGGGAAGAAAGGCATCTCAGCCTTTATGATCGACCGGAATACGCCGGGCTTTTCCATAGGAGCTCATGAGGACAAGATGGGCTTCCGGTTGTCAAATACGACCGAGTTGATTTTTGACAACGCGCGGGTTCCAAAAAGCAATATGATCGGACCTGAGGGCAAGGGCTTGAATATCGCGCTTAACGCGTTGAACTTGTCAAGGGCTTTTATCTCCACCCTGGGCGTGGGCATTATGCAGCGCGCGCTGGATGAGGCGGTTTCTTACGCCAAACAAAGGACGCAATTTGGCCAACCAATAATTAAGTTCCAAATGGTACAGCAAATTTTAGCCGATATGGCCATCAAGGTAGAGGCAAGCAGATGCCTGGTAAATAATACCATGAAGCTTATGGACGCCGGCAGCCTGGTTCAAATGGAAGGCGCGATAACCAAGACCTTCGTAACCGACTGTATGCAAGAGGTTACCTCCAATGCGGTGCAGATTTTCGGCGGATATGGCTACAGCAGAGAGTATCCTGTGGAAAAGCTTATGCGCGACGCGAAAATTTTCCAAATATTTGAGGGAACCAACCAGATTCAGAGAATGACGATTGCGCGTAATTTGGAAAAAGAATATTAGACAACATGTATTAGGGAAGCGTCGCGGCTTGAGAGTGAAGAGAGTGACGGATAATGAACACATTAAAAATAAATACCTTTCAAAAAGCACTCTACGAAAAAGCTGGCTATTGGACTGAGGATTCTATGTTGGATTGCTGGAACAGGGCTTTAACAGCCTATGGGGAAAAGGAATTTGTGGTAGATGACCGTGGAAATCGTTACACCTACAAAGAGATGGACAGCGCTGCGGACATTTTGGCGGCTTGGCTGGTGCAAGCAGGCATAAGCCCGGGAGACGTGGTTTCCTATCAGCTTCCTCCAAGGAGCGAATTTGTCGTAATAACTATTGCGTGTCTCAAAGCTGGGGCGGTATTGGCTCCTCTGGGGATGTGCTTTATGGATGAAGAATTGATTGAGCTGCTTAACCTGATGGGCAGTAAGCTACATATAAGCCCTGCATGGCACCGGAATACAAACCGGGGGTTGATGCTGGCGAACCTTCGTAATAGCGTACCTAGTCTTGAGGAAGTGGTTTTGCTGGATAGAATTGAAAACCGGAAGGACGGCTCCGTATCCTTCGAGGAGATCATGTCCGGTTGTTTTCCCCTCCAAGCACCCCTCAAAACCTTGGCTAAGCCTCACGGCAACGATTTGGCCGTGCTGCTCTGCACATCAGGTACTACCAGGAAGCATCGGGTTGTTATGCTCACTCATAACAACGTCATATTCAGCGAGGAAGGCTTTAACCGTGGATTTGGCCTTACCGGCGACGACATAATATTTATGCCCGCTCCCCTAAGCCATGCCACAGGCTTTCATCACGGAATAATTTCTCCCATGCTGTTAGGCGCCAAGCTGGTGCTGCAAGAAAGATTTTGCTGCCGGCCGGCGGTTGAAATAATGAACAGGGAGAAGTGTACGTATTCTATGGGAGCTACGCCCTTTGCCTATGATATCCTCAAGGAATTGGATAAAGGAGAATGCCGCCTGGAGCATTTACGCTTCTATCTGTGCGGAGGGGCTCCGGTACCTGCTGAGATGATAGACAAGGCATGGAAGGATTTTGGAATACGTATCTGCGAGGTGTACGGTTCTACCGAGAGTGTCCCCCATGCTTTTGTAAGGCCGGAGGAGGCAATAGATATGGCCGGCTGCTGGTCTGGCCGGGCGATGGACGGAGTGGAGATACGGGTTGTGGATGGGCTGGGGCGGGATGTCCCTGCGGGGCAAATCGGAGAGGAAATATCCAGAGGGCCCAACGTATTTGTAGGTTATCTGAATGACAGAGCTTCTACAGACAGTGTGCTTGACGACGATGGTTGGTATTACAGCGGTGATCTGTGCATATCAGATGTTTTCGGTAATATCAAAATTGTAGGCAGGAAGAAAGACCTTATTGTACGGGGCGGAGAAAACCTTAACGCAAACAATATTAATAACAATTTGGAGGGCTGCCCGGGAATACGGGATCACGCGGTTGTAGGAATGCCCGACGAGCGGTTGGGGGAGCGTATCTGCGCTTATGTGGTGCCTGAACCGGGGAGCATGGAAGTGTCTAAGGAAATAATAATTACTTATCTGAAAGAAAAACGGATACCTAGACGCTACTGGCCGGAACGCATGGAGATTATCGACGAGATTCCCCGTACCGAGAGCGGAAAGGTAATGAAGTATTTGCTGATGGAGGAGCTTAAGAAACGTATGTCCACGGGAGTGGAGATGTGATTATGGGAATGCAGGTATTTGGACCCCGAAGAAGCCGGGCAACGAGAAAGCCGGAGACGCTGTGTTCTGATTCGTCGTTCTGGCGTTGCCCATGCTGCGGCGTGGTTGCTCTGGTTTCGGATTCGGATACGCGAAAAGACATGTCTATCGGCTGTTGCGGCGAATACATGGAGCGAATCATACCAATTCCGGCGGAGGAGCTTCCCCGGGGAATAGAGCTGTCATATAAAATCATCGGCGGACCTAACGAAAACGCGGTGCAGGCTGTTTGGAGCCCGGCCCACAGGCCGGAATGGCTGTATTTGAAAACCTTTACCGGCGGACAGCTCAAATATATTTCCGATAAAAAACGTTCGCCGGCAGTATTTGCTTTAGCCGACGAGGACGCTTATGTATATTGCGACAAAGACCCCTGCGTGGAATGTACGTTCCGCTGCAAAAGAGGCTTTATCCTATATGGATGGTTTGAGGGTACTGGGCTTGCGGAGTGCCCGTTGGACCGTATGTCGGCTAATTGGCGTTCTCAGGAGGCACATATGAATGAAAAGCCGCCACAAAATCAATAAAGCTTTCAACGGCGCGTATATGATATCGGTTTTGTTTGAAAACCATATGTACTATATGAAAATCATGCGGGACCTCCGGCAGATTAATTACATGCAAATCATGGAATTGCTGAAGGCTGGGCGTCTGCAGAAGTATTGCCACCGAAGGCTCTATTCTGACTAAGCCGCATAGCGTGACTTCATCGCTGTAGCTGTGATCGGCTGTGAGACCATGGCTTTTCAGAAGCGTTTGTATGTTGCGGCCAACGGGCTGCTCAGTCTGATAGGATATTATCTGATAGTCTCGAAGCTTCTCAAAGGTTAGGGTTTGTTCGACGGCTAAAGGATGCTTATCATTGACCACCGCTATCAGAGGCTGGGACAGAAGCGGGACAAAATAGAGGTCATGCTCATTGTTTAGCGGCGTACAAAAGCCGATATCGTATAAATCAGCTTTTATCGCCTTTACGATGGCATTTGTCTGCACCTGATAGATATTAAATTTTATATTTGGGCCCTTTTGAGTTTTAAAATCTCGTATCACCGTTGGAAGATAATCGCCCTGGATAGTAGAAATACAGCCGATGTCAATAGAACCTCCCATAAGCCCGGCATTTTCTTTAGCAACGGCAATGCCTTTATCCAGCTCCCGGAGCGCGACGCTGACGTAATCATAAAACTCTTTCCCATACTTGGTCAAATAAACGTTACGGCCCCTCTTTTGAAACAGCTTGATGCCCAGTTCATCCTCGATGCACGCAATAGCGCCGCTTAAGCTAGGCTGTGTGATATATAGTTCCTGAGCCGCTTGGGTATAGTGCTGCAGCTCCGCTAGTTTGCAAAAATAATATAAATGGGAAAGATTCATAACCAAGCTCCTTTGTTAAAAAATTCCTGTTTTTTAAACTATAAGTATCATATAAAAAATAGATGCTATTTGTCAATATTTATACAAACCGCGATCCTCATGCTTTATTAATTGGGCGGAGACGTGGAAAAAATAAAAAACAAAAAAAGAAAGTGAGAGGTGTTTTTAATGAAAATGACACAAAAGGAATTTAATGATTATTTGATCCAGATCCGTGAGTTGGCTGAGGGTCCTTTTGACGAGATGCAGAAGGAGATTGAGGTCACCAACACATTCCCTAAAGAATTTTATGAAACCTCCATCAAAAATGACCTGTACAGGTTTGCTTTGCCTGAAAAGTTCGGCGGATTCGGGCTTACTGAGAAGCAAATACTTATGGTACAGGAGGAGTTCAGCCGCGGCCCTGGCGGAATGCGTATGCATCTTCATCACGCGGCGGATTTGAACTGGCGTATTCTGGACGATTTCGGCAGCGATGACTTGAAAGATAAATACATGAACAAATTCCAGGATAAATCAATATACGCTAACTTTGCCTTAACTGAGGCGGCCGGCGGCACAGGCGCGGACATACATACCACAGCCGTTAAGGATGGCGACTACTATGTAGTTAACGGGGAGAAAACCCTTATTTCACATACGGACTGCTCCGATTTCACCTATCTTATAGTTTCAACCGATCCCACATCAGATAAGGACAGCAGACTGTCGGCTTTATTTGTAGATGTGAATACCCCCGGCTACGAAATAGTTCCTATGCCTCATATGATGGGCTGCCGCGGCGCCGGACACGCGGGACTCCGCTTCACCAACATGAGAGTTCACAAGGATTTCCTGCTGGGTAAGGAAGGCATGGGCCTTGAGATTGCCATGCATTCGCTGGCAGTATCCCGTGCGCATATTGCCGTCAGTAACCTGGGAATGTCACAGCGTATGTTAGAGATGACCATTAGGCGCGCGAGAGACAGAGTTACCTTTGGCAAGCCATTGATCAAGCGGCAGTCTATCCAACAAACCTTAGCCAACATGGGCACCGAGATAAACGCCCTGCGCACGATGATTTGGGATTTTGCCAAGGATTACGACGCGGGCATGGAGATTGAAATGAAAGCCGCTATGACTAAGCTGCACAGCATCAACACCGTACGTACAGTTTCCGATTCTATGCTGGAAATTTTCGGTGGTATCGGTTATTTCGAAGATTGTGAGTATGGCCCCGTAGAGCGTATGTATCGCGACTGCCGCGCCATGTGGCTGGAGGAAGGCCCTCCTACCGTTCAACGCCTGGCTGCTTTCCGTGGTTTAGATAAGTGCGACGGAAGAATACAGTACCTGGATTATTAATCCTAAAAAATAAAATTTTATCTATTTTCTAAAGTAACCTAGACGAAGGAGTTTTGCCTGGAGCCGGTTTTTTGGCCTGACTCTTTCGTCTTTTATTTAAACCGGAGAGAGGAGAAATTAATAATGAGACCCTTAGAAGGAGTTAAGGTAGTTGACCTGACTACTTTTTTAGCCGCGCCTACTACCGTGCGGGTATTGGGAGAGTGGGGTGCAAGCTGTATAAAGGTCGAATCCCCGGGCGGAGACCCGGGTCGTACTCAGGGCGCGGTTTTTGGTATGCCTTATGAGGATGATGAAAACCTGGGCTTTGATATGTCAAACATGAATAAGAGGTTTGTTACCCTTGACCTGAAGAAGGATAAGGGCATGGAGGTAATAGGGAAGCTGTTATCCGACGCCGATGTATTTGTTACCAACGTGCGTACTAAATCTCTGGTTAAGTTGGGCTTGGACTATGATACCCTGCGGGTAAAATATCCGAAGCTGGTATTTGCCCATTGCCTTGGCTACGGCGAGAAGGGGCCTGAGAAAGACACGGCAGGCTTTGACGTGACATGCTACATGGCCAGAGGCGGCGTATATGGAACGACCGTGAACAAAGGTGACGCTCCTATGATCCCCACTAACGGCTTTGGAGACTTCCAGGTGTCTATTTGCCTGGCGTCGGGGGTATGCGCGGCCCTGTTCAACCGGCAGCGGACGGGACGGGGCGACAAGGTCACCGTAAGCCTCCATCACGCGGCGGCGTTTATGCTTAGTACGGCGGTCGTTTCCGCTCAGTACGGCAACGCTTATCCAAAGAGCAGATTTGAGGTCAATTGTCCAACCAACAACGTGTATAAGACGAAGGATCAGAAATGGCTTGCCATGTGCGCGCCCCAATATGACCGTGATTACAATAAGATCATGGCGCTTTTGGGCAGGGAGGATTTGAAGGATAACGCCGATTACTGCAACTGCGACCATATGAACGCTATGGGTAAGAACGCGGAGGTCGTGGGAATAATTGATGAAGCTATTGCCAAGCTTGATTTAAAGGACGTTATAAGGCTTTTTAAGGAAAACGACATACCTTGTGAGGCTTGTTATGAACCAAAGGATATGTACGAAGACGAGCAGGTTTGGGCCAACGGCATTATGACAAAACTGGATTGCCCGTCGGGTAAGCGTAATATCGCTACAAACCCTGTAAAATTTGAATCCTTGTCCGAGCCGGACTACAGAGTCAGCTCCGCGCAGGGTACCCATACAATAGAGGTAATGAAGGAGCTGGGTTACAGCGACGCCGAAATTCAGGATTGTCTGGCTTCAGGAGCGGCCCGTGGGCTTAAGTAGGGGCGGCATCCTGCCGCCCGTTACATGCCCGCACAAAGGTTAATCCGGGTTATGGTGTAAGAAGTGAAACAAATTTAAGGAGGACGCATAATGCGAGGAAAAAAATATTTTTTAACTCTTGCGGTAGTATATCTGACTTATCTTACTCATGGTATTCAAGCAATCGTTATTTCTCAGAATCTTGAGCAGTTTGCGATTCAATGGAGTACCGACGCTGCCGGTGTATATGGTGTAATCGCTTTAACAGGCCTTGCGAAATTTTTTACCGTATGGATATGCGGAGAGATTTCTGATAAGATTGGGCGTAAACCAATGATTCTGGTTGGCGCCGTTATGTATATATTGTTCTTTGCCGGGTTGTTGACTGCGACAAGCGTTGCTGTAGCAGGCGTGTGCGCATTCTTGGCAGGCACTGCAACCTCCTTTTTTGACGGGGCTGAATATCCCGCGGCGCAGGAAAGCTGGCCGGCCGCTCCCGGTTCCGCAACCATTCTCATTAAAGGCTTCATCTCTGTTTCCGGGCTCATTTATCCATTGCTGGTGGCTTCACTGAGGGCGTCCGGAAGCTGGCAGGTGGGTATCATTATTCCTATTGTAATGTCTGTTATAGTTCTCATAATCGCGCTGATCGCGCCTTACTCCTATGATGAGGAGCTAAAGGCCAGACGCGCCAATAAGAATGCGGAAAAAGTCGTAGACGACGGGAAAAAGAATAAGCTTGATGCTGACGCTCAGAGGGCGGCGGCCAGATTTATTAAAAAGCCTCCGGCCATTGTACCGATTGGCTGCGCTATTTTCGGCTTCATCGCTATGGCAACAATGTACTCCGCCCAACAGCTGCTGACCCGTTACGGCAGGGTCGTGGTGGAAATGAGTGATATGAAGGCCGCTTCCCTTACGAGCTTGTATACCGCGGGTTCGCTGGTAGCCGTTCTAGTATGGGCTACGTTTATGAGTAAATTTAGATGGAGAACGCTCAAGGTGTTGCTTATCGACGTGATTGGTTCCGTATTTGCCTATGCGCTTGTATGTCTGGTAAGAGCAGACGCGGTAGTGCAGCTTGCGGCAGTGGCCATTGGCTTTTTCGCGGCAGGAGGCGCGCTGCAATGCGGCGTTACCCTGATGCAGGAGTTCAACCCCGGCAACAAGGGCAGGAACCTTGGCATTTATTACACCTTCATGGGCGCGGCGTCTTATGCTATGCCGGTCATTCAATCGGCGCTTACCTCTAATGTAGGTGAAGGTCAGGCTATTGTGAACAGCTTATTACTAAACCTGGGCCTGGCTATTGTTGGAGTAATTTTTATGCTGTATTTAGCCGCCAATTACAAAACCTGGTTTGGAGTCAGCTTTATGTCTCCAAAGGCGGCGGACGAGTAAATTTGAATATTGAAAGGGGATATACGAATGCCGGAACGAATCACAGGTCATACGGAGCTTATCGGGCTGATGGCCTATCCTATCAGACACAGCTTGTCACCAGCTATGCATAACGAATCTTTCGCGAAGCTGGGCTTGGATTACGCTTATCTTGCCTTTGAGGTCGAAAATGAGCAGCTTAAGGATGCGATACAGGCCATAAGAGCGCTGCGCATGAGAGGCTCTAACATCTCAATGCCTAATAAAGCGCTGGCTTGCGAGTATTTGGACAAATTATCGCCTGCCGCTCAAATGGTGGGAGCCGTTAACACTATAGTGAACGACGACGGCGTTCTTACAGGGTATGTAACTGACGGCACGGGCTTTATGAGAAGCCTGAAGGAGGCCGGTGTTGATATTATCGGAAAAAAGATGACAATAGCAGGTGTTGGCGGCGCGGCTACGGCTATTTGCATCCAAGCGGCTCTTGACGGAGTTAGCGAAATCGCCATTTATAATGTCAAGGATAAGTTCTTTGAAAACGGTGAAAGAACGGTAGAAAAAATAACTGCAAATACCGGTTGCAAAGCAAAGCTGACTGATTTGGATAGTAAAGAGGCTCTGCGTGCCGATATAGATGAAAGCGCGATTTTCATAAACGCTACCGGCGTAGGGATGAAGCCCCTGCATGAAATGAGCATAATTACCGATGAAACCATGCTTAGGCCGGATTTGGTCGTCGCGGATACGGTTTATAACCCCATAAAAACCAAGTTGCTGGCTATGGCAGAGGCACGGGGCTGTAAAACTGTGAACGGCTTAGGTATGATGCTTTGGCAGGGCGCCGCCGCGTTTGAGTTATGGACAGGTAAGGAGATGCCTGTGGAATACATAAAAAAAGCAGTCTATAACATGTAATCCATAGCTATTAAGCATATAAGGGTAGGTGCAGCATGAATAAAAAAGTAAGAGTAGGAATGATAGGCTCTCAAATGGCCGCTAATACTAATGCTTCCGCAATCAACAAGGTATTCGGCTTGGATGTTAAAATAAAAACGGTTGCGTCGTTGGATGATAACATAAACGCGTACGCGGAAAAATACGGCATAGAAAGCTGTACGAACAATTATTTTGATATTTTAAATGATGAAGAAATAGATGTGGTAGTAATTTGCACGCCTCCCCAGACACATGTGAAGATGATCTCAGACTGTCTGGACGCGAATAAGCATATTATCTGCGAAAAACCGCTGGACGGATATTTTGGTTTAGAGGGCGACGCGGAGCCGATCGGCAGGAATGTAAAGAAGCGGGCCATGTATGAGCATGTATTAAAGCGGATGGATTCATTGAAGGAGAAAATTGAAGCCTCCGACCGGCTCTTCATGTACGCGGAAAACTGGGTGCACTCTCCGTCTGTTGCCAAAGCTCTGGAGTTTATTAAAAAATCTAAATCAAAGGTGATATTTTTAGACGCGAAGGAAACTCAAAGCGGCTCAAAATCTCCCGCGTCCCCTCATTGGTCCAGGGCGGGAGGCGGCTCCCTTTCCAGACTTGGCGCCCACCCCATAGCGGCGTTGCTGTATATAAAGGCTCAGGAGGCAAAAGCGAGAGGCGAGGTTATAAAGCCTGTAAGCCTGGTATGCGATTCTTCCTTTATAGGCGGGAATTTAACCGACGAGGAGAGAAGGTATTTGGACGGCCGCTTTGTTGACGTGGAGGATTTCGGTCTGCTTTGCGTAACCTTCTCGGATGGGACAAAGGCTTCCTTAACCGTTGGTGACATAATGCTTGGAGGCACGAAAAACTTTTTGACCATCTATACTAATGAAAGCGTTTTCGAGTGTAATATGACGCCAAACAATCAAATCAATTCATATGTAATAGATCCGAAATATACGGAAGGCATACGTGTCTCCGAGAAGGTAGAAACAACCTGCGGATGGCAGAATGTCTGGATAAACGATGATATAGCAAGAGGGTACATAGGCGAGTTTCAGGAATTTATGGAATGCGTTGCCTATGACAGAAAGCCCGGCTCAGATTTTCAGCTGGCTTACGATACCACGAGATTGCTGTATGCAGCGTATACTTCGGCGGAGGAAGGCTGTAGGTTTTATTTCTAAAGGCGGGGTTTTATGAAAATTATTAAGTGGCTGGACGAACATTTTGAAGAAAGTCTGTTGGTCTTATTTCTGGCTGTGATAACCTTTACCATTTGCTTGCAGGTGGTTATGCGTTATGTTTTTAACAATTCCTTGAGCTGGCCGGAGGAGTTGAGCAGATATTTGTTTATCGGGACAGCTTTTTTAAGCATAAGCTATTGCATTAAAATGAACTCCTCCATAAAAATTGACGTTGTTTTGGGCTTTTTTCCGGATAAAATCAGAAAAATAGTAAATATGATTTCATTGCTCGTCATTTTTGTTTTCTTTGTTTACATGTTTACCCAAGCCATAACCGTGACAGCCAAAGCCTATACGGGCGGACAGAGAAGCGCCGCGTTACATATGCCTATGTATTTTTTGTATTTGTTTGTTTTAGCCGGCTTCTTTCTATCCGTCGTAAGAAGCCTTCAAAGAATCTGCTTGGCAGTAAAAGACCTTATTGGAGATTCCTAACCCGCGTAACGCACGCATACGGACAACGGGCGGCAAAAATGCCGCCCTTACACGTGAACTGCAAAGAAGAGGAAGTGGATTATGTCTTTATTATTGATATTTATAATTTTATTCTTTTTACTTGCTCTCTCCATACCCATTTCTATTTCTATCGCGCTGACATCGGTCGCTCCTTATCTTCTTGACGATACGTTTCCGGCTAAAACAACGTTTTTGATACGTCAAATGGTGGGCGGCATTGATTCGTATCCCTTGCTTGCTATCCTCCTGTTCGTTTTATCCGGGGTTTTTATGGCAAAAGGCGGCGTATCCCAAAAGCTTTTTAATGTATTTTCTTATTTTCTGGCAAATAAAACAGGCGGGCTGCCCTGCGCTGTAATTTTGACATGTCTTTTTTACGGAGCTATATCCGGTTCCGGTCCTGCTACAACAGCTGCCGTCGGCTCTATGACAATACCGCTTTTATTAAGCCTCGGGTACGATTTGGAGTTTTGCGCGGCCCTGGTTTCTGTGGCAGGCGGCTTGGGCGTTATCATTCCGCCGAGCATTCCATTTATTATTTTCGGCATGGCTTCAAACGTTTCTGTAGGAGATTTATTTATTGCCGGCATAATTCCCGGTATTTTAATAGGCTTATGCCTGATGGTTTACGCCGTGTTCCGCTGCAGCCGAACGGGTGAGGACAAGGATAAATTAAGAGCTCATTATGATAATCTGCACAAACAGGGCTTTTTTTCAGTTTTAAAAGACAGCTTTTTCGCGCTTCTGTCGCCGGTTATTATTTTGGGCAGTATTTACGGAGGTATTACGACCCCCACTGAGGCCGCGGCCATATCGGTTCTGTACAGCCTG
>Ga0153952_1000576_pt1 | contig 12808 bp, 10 predicted proteins | sample TSNJ036MetaG_FD_104746 | JGI IMG/M metagenome (GOLD analysis project Ga0153952, IMG submission 104746) | Attine ant fungus gardens microbial communities from New Jersey, USA - TSNJ036 MetaG | ecosystem: Host-associated > Fungi > Mycelium > Unclassified | place: USA: New Jersey, Wharton State... | reverse complement strand
TTTTGGCCGCCGCTTTTTCTACGGTTATCTTTTGGACAAATAAATCTCCGGCTCTCCCCAAATCGTTTTGCATATCTCTTACAATTTTCAGCTGTTCACGGAATTTCTTTTTCGCAGTTTGGAAAGCTTTAACCCGGTTCGAAGCTGTATCCTTAGTTCCATAAAAATCACGTCCCAATGAATAGAGAACCTTATTATAAAAATCACTCAAATTCGATTTTTTCCCTAATGGTGCTGCAATTAATCCCCATGCCTCATCTTCATCTAACAGCTCCTTGGCATATTTAGTAAAATATACATCTTTATATGTCTCTTTCTGATGTGTAGTTTCATCTACACCCGATTCATTCGCATCAAAAAGCTTTCCAACCTCTGCTAACACGACTTTTAGTTCGTCCGTATCACTCCCTGAAGGCTGTAAATCTTTCAGCATACTCTTCGGAAGCTCTTTTGAAATATTTTCAACTGCTGCATTATTACAAGATGTTACCAGCATACTATTTTCATTAATTCTGTCATTCTTCAAGCTATACCAATGACGTGTATACTGAGAATACGCATTTTCCGGACCATCCCCTTTTAAAAAATCATGTTTTACAAATGCTTCTTTATCCGGATCATCATATTCAGCTAATAGAATGGCTCTCTCAATAATGTTGTTTACCACAATCTCTTTTAGCAAAGTCGTTTTTCCTGTACCCGGAGGCCCATTTACAGAAAACACCTTGCCATTTACTCCGTAAAGCTTCGTTGTGCCCTTGCCGATTGCCAGATTTATAGCTATCTGCTGCATAAACGCCGGCATAAACCTTGAGGGCCATTTTCCTAAGGGCGCATTTTCAACAGCCAAAATTTCATTTATCTGTCTTAAGAATTCATCTTTCCCTTGTACTTTTGGATTAACCAAATCAATCCTTTGATCCGTTGAAATCTCTTCCTCTTTCAACACTGTGATATAGTTTGAAATGTCACGCCCTATGTAGGGCGTTTGCGCTAATTTCCCATTTTTTGCTTTCTCAAGAATATGCTTTATATCTTCTGAATAATAATCATGGCTTAAGCCAAGATAATTATCATCTTCTTTTTTATTTTTTGTATTTTCATCAGCAAACAACTGAAAACTTATCCCATACACTTCCTCATATGAGTCCTCAGTATTTTCAATATTGCCCTTTACATATCTATCCTCTACCTCTTTATATAGCTCATGAAGCCGCCCTATTGATATGGCCATTGCGGAAAAATCCTGCAGTTTTTCTTCTTCCGTTGTTTCTCGCTTCGTAGAATTATCCGTCGCCGTTTTCTTTTCTTTGTCATCAGCCAAAGTTACCTCGGCATCCTTGCCGAAAAATTTATTCTCGATTTCTTGTACTGCGCTGTTATACAATTTGTCATCTAAAGAATCGGAAATATCTCCTTTTGCAAGATTTATCTGGTTAAGTGCCCATATGATTGTTGACAAAGACAAAGAACCTTTTACATAAGTTCCTTCCGGCGAAAGCTGTAAACTCATCCATGCTATCTTATCTCCATTTTTTTCTGGCCGATTTTCATCCTCCGGATCAAATGGCAGAACTTTGGAAATACAGTCAATACACTTTTCTCTCTTAACCTTACCTATGTAAATAGTTAGGTTTCCCCACTTTTTCATGCCGCAGGCAATCGCTTCATTCGCTATTATTTCGTAAAGATTTTCTTTGATTTCTCTGCCTGTCAGTGAAACAAAGTCTTCAATTAATTTGTTTTTTGCCGTTCTGCTTGCAACATTTTTCTTATGGTTATCTATTTTGTTTTTTACGTCCCAACGATCCGGATATTTATCTTGTGTCAAAAACTCTAATGCAAACCAATATTCTAAAACCTTTACTTCTAATTGCTTTCTGCTCATAAACGCTCCTCTAATAGTAAACTAAAGTCCTTTCAATGTTTCACTCAATAATGCCCTTCGCTCCAAGACATTATGTCCATATAGGATTCCTGCCAATCGGCAATCTTATTTCTAAAGAGCTTCCAGTCTTTCTCAGTAAATCCTCTTTCTTGCAAAGTATCACTCCTCCCATTAACCTTTAATTGATGGCAATATATTTATCTACATCTGTCCCTGGTTCAACTATAATATCAATATCGGTGGACAATCTCATTGGATGCTCTGTCAGAAGCATCAGGCAGGTTCCGCCTTTAAAGACAAAAGGCATATCTACCTTCGCAATTGCTTCCAACAATCCAAAAGCATATATTACCCTCTCAAGCAAGCTTGGATCTTTTTTGTACTGCATGCGAAGCATATTAATGTGCTCTAAATCAAAATTCTCTTTTGCTAACATTTCTTTCCCCTTTGTTATTTTTTCATTTGAACGGTTGCTAAAACAACGTTAGTCTGCTCACAAATGAACTTCTTAATATCTTTCTCTACGTTACGTCTTCTTGCATAACGGAAAAGTTTCGACTCATCAATCTGGTATTTTTCAAAGGAATCCTCAAAAATCGCTTTGTATTCACTCCGCTCAATCAAGTTTCCAGTGAATTTTTTCACATATAAATCCACAAGCAATTTCTCTAACACGCAGGAATGTGCTTCCATAGGCTTCGGAGCTTCAGAAATCAGTTTCAATACCACGATTGTATCTTCATCCCCCTTATGCCGATAGTAGAAATCTGGTGTCGGACAAAAAAGTACATGTGGATACTCGTCATGCAACCTGTCAAAAACCGTATCTGCCAGCATGTTTTCCACTTCAACTATTAAAAGATTTTTTGCTATCTGATGGTTGATAAATTCATTGAATTGGATTAATTCCCACATTTGAAATTCTACAAGTGGATATCCTTTGATAATACTTTTTTCAACACTTAAATATTCCTCTGAATGTCCATATGTGTATAACTTCTTAGGTCGCAGGGAAGAAGTACGTTTATACTTCCCTTTGCCAACCATGACAATTTTTTTCCCATTTCTCCACTTACTAAGTAACCAATTAATAGAACTTTCAGCATAACTAGGATTGACCCTGTGTACAGCATCTCGAAACTGTTGTTTTTCAAAAATTTCTCCTGGTTTAAAATCATCTAATATTTTCTCCATATCCATCAAATCACTCCTTTGTAAAATCGGCAATTTTTTTATTATTTGCCGATTTTATAATTTAGATTATACTAGAAATCATTTAAAAAATCAATATTATAACTTCGGCAATTTTATATTTTTTTGCCGAAGTTATAATATTGATCGTCATAAAGAAAATGTTTTCTGTTTTTGGACTACCGTGAAAACTTCTGTGGTTGCTTACTTTCAAAACTAATTGCACCGTCATTTATAAGTGAAATACAAAACAGCTGAGAAATTACTGTTTCAGCTCTTTCCGCATATATTGCGAGGGACTTACCCCAAAATATTTTTTAAAAAGGCGTGAGAAATACTTCTCACTGGAATAGCCTACTTGTTCACTGACGCACCTTATAGAATACTTCTGTGTCTCCAGCAGCTCTTCAGCCTTCTTCATCCGTATTCCGGTCACATAGTCAATGTATTTCTCTCCTGTTTTTTCCCGAAAAATCCGACTGAGATACGTGGGCGTAACTCCAAATACCACTCCCATCCTCTCAATCGAAACGTCATCCATATAGTTTCCATCCACATATTTTCGTATTTGCAGAATGATATCTTCCCGGGGGTCTTCCTTCATATGCTTTTCCATAAACAGTCGTTTCATTTTTTTTAGCATCTCATTTATATCATTACTCTTAAATTCAGCCCCCCAAATAATACTCAGATGCTCCACAACCTCTTCTGTCAACATACTTTTCTCTTTACCGGCCCATCTTTCCCCTTCACTGATCTGCTTCAAAATGTGGTTAAACCCTTCCATATCACCGATCAGGTACTCTGAGGTAAGCTTTTCCAATTGCCCACACAGATACTGCTTCTCTATCACATCAGGATCAGAATCAAAACCTTCCATCCTAAATATATCCAAATTTTCAAGATATAACCGCAACGGTGCCAGCGCTGTCATCAGCGCAAGTGTTGTCTTAAGTTCCTTTACACCGTCCAGTCTTGCCGAATAGCCGGATACAAAGGCCTCTTCCGTATATTCGTGAAATCGAAGTTTAAGAAAGCTATTCATCCTGCCGCGCTCTTCACCCAATATCAGCAAATATACCTCGCCTGTTGCACCGGTGAAAAGTGCGAACTCATCAGCTGGTACGTTCAGTTGACTGTTTAAGAAACGCTCCAGACACTGATACAAATTCTGATAAATATCCCTACGCCGCTCTTCTTTCACATCCACAAAGAAAGTATAGAGATAGTACTGTTCATCCAGATATTCCAGTTCTGAAAAGTCATCCAGGTAAATCCCTTTACGAATGGTTTCTGCAAAATAACCACGCTCTTTTTTGCGTCTTTCCTGACGTTCAGATAACAGATTATCAATAAACTCCCTCAACTCATCCGGATCCGGTGGTTTTAAAAGATAGCCCTTTGCCCCCAGCTTCAACGCCTTCTTTACATATTCGAAATATCCATACCCCGTCAGGACACACCAATCAGTGCCCCGATATCGGTCTTTGACCTGTTCCATCGCATCCAACCCCTGTTTTTGAGGCATATTAATATCCAAAAACACTAGATCAAACGTCTTTTTCTCAAGCATTCTATACATCTCTCCAGCACTTCCTGCCTGAGAAATATGGTTTTTATCTCCGTATATTTCCTCTATCATAGATTGCAGCGTCAGTCTGACCAGCCTTTCATCATCAACAATTAAAATATCCATCTTTTGCTCCTTACTCCTGAATCAGCATATTGCATATAGTACAAAATTCGGAATCCCCGGAATACCACATCATCGAATTCGGATAGACAATGCTCAGACGTTCCTTGACATTATTGATTCCAACACCTTTACTCTCATTAAGCCGTTTCCTTTCCATCGGCTGTCCATTATTCGCAATTGAAATCCAGATAAAGTTACCCCCTCTTTCTGCAATACGGATCGCTCTGATCTGAATCATCATTCCGGTTTCATCTACAAATCCATGCTTCATTGCATTTTCAACAATCGGTTGAATGAGAAGTTTTGGAATTATTACCTTTCCTGCTTCAGGCTCGATCTCAATACGGTATTCCAGTCGTTTCTCAAACCTTAATTTCTCAAGCTGCAGATAAGACTCAATAAACCGGCATTCCTGACCAATCGTAGAATCATATCCATGCTCACATGTGTAACGGAACATCTTCGAAAGATTTAAAATAGCTGCCTCCAGCGCCTTTCTATCTTCTATGCGATTCAGAGCGATCAAAGTGCTCAGGACATTGTTCAAAAAGTGGGGGTTTATCTCTGTCTGCATCGCCTTATACTCTGCCGCCTGCTGGCTAAGCTTTAGTATATATTCTTCCTTCACCAGAGATTCAATCCGCTCTTTCATATCGATCAAGGCACTACTAATATCATCAAATTCAGCAATGCCACTTTCACTAACCGTCTCAATCTCATACACCCGGCGTTCAGGTCTGTAACTGTGAATGAAGTCCATAATCTTCCCGGTTGTATAAGAAGTCTTCCTAAATAATCTGGTATATAAGATAAAAGCCATCAGAAGAGCTCCACACCAAACACTGACAAAAATCGCATACAACTGACTGGATTTCGTTGTAATAGTACTTTTTGGAATAATATAGTCAACATAAATACCAGACTTTGTACCAGAAGAGTAAACGTAATAAAGTTCATTATCTATCTTCATGCTGCCATCGTTTCGAATCTCCGCTTTATCTTCAACCGCCCCGAACAACTGCCCGGATTCTGCCGCGGAAACAAACGCAGGCTTTGAATCCGGATAAGATATCACAACGCCGGCACCTTTCACCAGATTAAAGTTGCTCACGATTTCGTCAAAAACATTCTGTGATACATCTAAAAAAACATATCCCTGTCTTTTCGCCTGCTCAATTTGATTAATCTGCCTCGCCATAATAAAAACCTCTTCGTCTGTATGTTGAACATCTTTTTCCGTAATGATCATTTGATTCAGAGAAATCTCCCGGGTAGTTTCCAGAAGCTCCGAATATCCCGCTTCTTCCAAATCCAAAAGCTCTACACTACTGCTGCTTTTGCTTAGATAAAACATCTTTCCCTGATTCATATGCTCTGGTATAAAGCAAATTCCCTCGATGTAATCATTACCTGCAGCCATGTATTTAATTACGGTGTCTCGGTACTTACTGGTAATCTTAAAATATTCATAAAAGGTTTCACTGTTTTCCGGCACAATCTTATGTTTATCTACATATGAGTAAAATTTAGCCAGTTTTTCATCAAATAAATACTGATAGAAAAAATTCTCACCGGAATCAATATAGCTATCAATATGGTTTGCCATACTTTGTAATGTCAGACTTGTCGTTTCCCGGTAATTATTCAGAATAAGTCTCTCGATTAATGACCCATGAATCAAAATCGATACCGTAAAGGGGATTCCAATAGAAATAATAAAGATTAAATTCATCGCCTTTTTTAAGTTTTTCCTATTCATATTCTCCCCTTCCCTTAGGAACCTCTTTTTATTCATATTATACGACCAAAAAAGATGCTGCACAATATCATCCTTAAGTTGAAATCATCGTACAGCACCCGTTCCCTTAGTCAAAGTGTTTAAACTGTGGTAAAAACCCTCTATTCACTTCAAACATCTCCCGAACCATTTCCTTAATCTCGGCCAGACTTAAGACCGCCGAAGAAAGCGGGTCAAAATAGCATGCCTGATAAATCTTCTGTGGATCCCCGGTCAATGCACCTTCTATTGTCAGCTCTTCAATACGCGCACTGACGTCGGTCATTAGCGCAAGGTGATCTGGCAGCTTCCCTACCCGAATCGACTCCAGACCTTCTCTGGATGCTAATACTGGCACTTCCACACAGCACCCGTAAGGCAGGTTATCAATCAACCCAAAGTTTCTCACATTTCCATTAAACTTATACAAGGTTCCATCACCAAAAACAGCATTAAAAATATGGGCTGCATACTCATTCCCACGCTTAAGGTTTACCGGGTTATCTGCCCAGTCAATAAAGTCCTGTCTCCACGTCTGCTCATTTTTTTCATGATCGATCATTGCCATAAAGTGAAGTCCCGGATTCCACCCTGTTCCATGCGTACAATACTTTTCTAACAAATCCGGACGTTTTCTGAACCACGCTACATATTCCGAAGCGTGTCCGCTGGATTCGGTCACGTAATACCCCATATGCCGGAACATTTCATTTCGGACGATTTCCTCATCATAATGTTCTTCCACTGCCTTTTTAATCAACGGATAAGCATCTTGCCCCTTCCATTTATAGTCCAGATAAAATGCCTGATGATTTATCCCGGCACATGTGTATGTTACATCCTCCATTTCCGCCCCGATCCAGCCGGCCAGCTGTTCTGCTGTTCCCTGCACACTATGGCACAAACCGGTGACATTTACATTTGTCTCTGATTGCATAGCCCGGCAGAGAATTGCCATCGGATTCGTGTAGTTTAAAAATATCGCATTCGGGCAATACCGTTCAATATCTTTGCAGATATCCATCATCACCGGCATGGTGCGAAGCGCCCGGAAAATCCCAGATACCCCTCTGGTATCACCTATATTCATATTTACGCCGTATTTCATCGGAATTTCCAAATCTTTTCCCCATACATGAATATCACCGACACAAATAGTGCTCAATACACCGTCTGCACCCTTAAGAGCCTCCGCCCGATCGGTGGTAGAAATAACCTTGGCCGGATAATTACCCGATGCAATGATCTTTTCCACAGATTTTGTTGCATACATCAGTTTTTCCGAATCAATATCCATTAATGCGATCGTCGCATCCTGAAAGCTGGGAAATGTCATCAGATCCCGTACTAGATTCCTTGTAAAGATGACGCTTCCCGCCCCAATAAATGTGATTTTTCTCGTTTTATTTTTCATATATATCTTATCCTTTCACTGAGCTGTCCAATACTCCCTGTACAAAATATTTTTGTAAAATCAAATAAATAATGATCACCGGGATAATCGCTACTACTGCCGATGCTGCCGCTCCATTTAAATCTTTCACCGTTTCACCGAAAAACTGTTTCACCGCTAATGTCACATTATACATCTTCGGCTGCTGCAGTACATAAAGCGAATAACCATACTCATTCCATGTTGCTACTCCCTGCAGCAATGCTACCGATACAGTCACAGGTTTAAGTTGTGGAACGATAATTCTGAAAAAAGTTGTCCACACACCAGCACCATCCATTTCTGCTGCTTCATCAAGCGATTTTGGAATGGATGAAATAAAATTAGAATACATGTACACCGACAACGGCAAACCAAATGCTGCACCTACCAGAATAATTCCCCAATAAGTCGACAAGGCTCCCATCGCTACCAAAATTGAGTAAACTCCGACCACCATCGACATTCCCGGCACCATCATTACACCCATAACAAAAATTTTAATTCCTTTACTCAACCGGTTTTGTATTCGCGCCATCGGATAAGCTGCCAGACCGCCAAATACAACTACCAAAAATACCGTTCCCGCTGTAATAACTGCCGAATTCAAAACTGCCCGCAAAATATTACTTTGCTTGAAGACTATAATAAAATTATCTATGTAAATCCCAGTCGGTAATGCCAGCCTGGCTCCCTGGTCTGTCATTGGTTTCAACGATGTTATAACCACCACATAAATGGGCAGAAGGTAGATCACGACCACCGCAACAGATACCGCATACTTCCACCAGTTTCTTTTCATGTGTCGATCATCTCCTTTTCAAAATATTTATTCGCCAACGCTGCAACTGCCATAATCAGCAGAAAGGTTACAATACCGATAGCCGACGCATATCCCGCCTTCTCCTTTAAGAAGTACTGGCTATTCAAGTATGTCATCAGCGAATGGGTTTGATAATTGGGACCGCCATTTGTCAGCGATATAATCGGATCGAATAGTTTCAGTCCACCAATCAGATTCACAATAACCGAAGTTGTGATTGCCGGCGTGAGCATTGGCAAAGAAATTTTCCGAAATCGCTGCCAACGCGAAGCACCGTCAATAGCTGCCGCTTCCAGATATACTTTCGGAATATTCTGCAGCCCTGCCAGGTATATGATCAGGCAATTTCCTGCATACTGCCAGGAATTGATAAGCGTAATAGCTCCTACTCCGGTTTTCCCATCCGCCAGCCAATTCGTCGGTTTTCTTCCAAACCAGCCCAGAATTTCATTTAAAATTCCCCGATCAAAGGTGAAAAAGAAATACATGATATATCCCATAATAAGCCCGGATATCATAATCGGAAGATACATGACTACGCGTACAACACCATTTCCCCTAAATCGCGTATTAACAAAAAACGCTCCACACAGTCCAATTATATTCTGAAGTAAGGTGGACATAAATCCATAGATTAACGTGTTGAAAAATGCCGTTCCAAATCTTCCATCGGAAAAAATATCTACATAATTTTTTATTCCAACGAAAGTCTTCACACTCGAATAACCATTCCACTGGCATAAAGAAATATAAAGCGTTTCAAGAAAGGGACGTATGACAAACACCGCCATCACCAAAACTGCCGGAACATAAAATAAATACATCCTTTGTTTCCTTTTTCCCATACCTGGTCTCCTGTTCTTCAGTCAAATATCTCGCAGCAAGCTGCGGGATATTTGACCCTCGCGGCATTCGCCAAATGCAAGCAAGCTTGCGCTTAGCTCATTGCTCGCGGAAATAAGTCAACTGCATCATCATAATCAATTTTCGGCCTCCCACTTGTCCAGGTAATTTTCCTGCATGCTCTTTGTTGCTGACTGAACACCTGCGTCCGTCGGATCCATAAATACTTCCATCATGCTATCCGACAGAATCGTCCACATACCACTCGGAAGATACTCTCTGTCAAAAAGATTATCATAGCAGATAACATCACCGAGCAGTTCCTGACTCTCTGTAAATGCCGCAAATGTTTTATTTGATGCGGTATCAATATTCGTCAATGCCGGTAACTGACCATCCAGTTCCACAATCCTTGCAGCAATATCCGGTTCTGCCAGGAATTCCAGAAGCTGTTTTGCTTCTGCGATATATTCAGAATCCTTCCAAATACCAAAAGCACTGCCTTCTCCTACTGAATATTGAACTTTTCCTCCTGCTGTCGTAGAAGGAACCGGCAGAATACCTATTTCTGCATCCGCATTATATTGCAATACTCTGTCTATTGCAATTCCACCTACAAGGAATGCACATTTACCGGCAGCAAGAGCTTCAAATCCCTGTGTTTCATCAGCAGTGATAAAATCTTCATTAAAATAACCTTTTTCAACCATATCTCTGATATCATTAAAAAAATCCAGGCCATCCGTTTCCCAGTCAAAGCTGCCTTCCTTCAATTGCGCAGCTGCCTGAAGCTCTGCCCCCTCTGCCGTATAGTAACCAGGAATCATCGTTCCTAAATAACTTGCACTGGTCCAATAATCCTTACCTCCAATAAAGACTGGTACTGCTCCCGCAGCCTTTATTTTCTCACATGCATCCTGAAATCCTTCCATCGTTTGCAGAGACTTCACATCCACCCCTGCTGCCTCCAGAACCTCTTTGTTATATTCAATTCCATTAACCCCCTGAGTAACCGGCAGCACATAAACCTTACCGTCCTGATCAGAGACCACTCCTTTTATGGATTCTCCCACAGTATCAAACCACGGTTGATCATTTAGCTCCAGCAGATACTCTTTATATCGCGCGATAGACCACCCATGGGTGACAAAGACATCCGGCATATCTCCTGACGCCATCCTGGTCTTCATAACCGTTTCATAATCTGAACCCGGAGTGATCAATTCAACGGAAATGTTTGTTTTCTCTGTAAACTCTACAATTATCTCACGGAATTTATCTAATGATTCATCCGTATACCCAATTTCCATTTCAATCGTTTTCCCTGAAGTGCTCTCCTCGCTACTGTTGCCTTCCGAAGAAGAATTCTCTCCTGTTGTCCCACATCCATAAAGTGTCCCGGCAATAATAGATAATATTACAAATACCATACTCATCATTTTGACTCTTCTTTTCATTGCTTTCCTCCCTAGCTATTCAGACCCGCAGTTTTTCTGCATTGCCATGTTACTGGATATCCTCTTTTATTATATCCTCCCGGCTTTAAATTGGAGGTGTCTTTTTTTATGGTTATGGCACCTATATTTGCACTCTTACCCGAAAGCATAAAAACGCTCACAGTGCCCCCTGCAAGCGTCTTACGTTGTTAGATTTTACAAATACATTTTTTATAGCAGATACTCTTATTAAATTTCTGTACCATACACACTCTCCAGAACAACCGACTCACCTGCCTCTGGTGTCAGTTCGTATCGTTCTCCATTACTTTCCCATGTTTTATCCTTCATTTTCCATGTTCCGTAATGAAAAGAGAAGGCCGCAAAACACATCTGCGCTGCGGTCTTGAAACCATGAAATTTGTCTGCCCAAAAATGAAATGGGTGTGGAACAACGAAACAAAGAAAAGTAAGCGGGTCATACCTTGTCCACCTGCTTCACTTCCATCGTAATTTTTACAGTGTTGATATCTCTGCGTGACAAGAGTACGCACGTCTCCACATGGCATGAGCGGGTACTTTTGATAGCGATATCAGAGCCTAAGTCCACATGATTAAGGGTAATAAGTCCACCAAATCCACTGAAAATGTCTGTATTTCAGTAAATAGGTCAAGAGCAATTTGTGGCTTTTTCACGGATTTTTTCGTTCCCCAACTGGTAATCGGTCAACAATATTTTGAAAACATAGATTTATTTATAGGGAAGCTCGTCCGTTTCGGTCGTCAATGCCAATATAAGCATACATCTTGCCGCATAGCAGATACTTGTATGCTTGCCATGCAGGTTAAAATTCTTTTTCAGTAGCCGGCTGTTTTTGTAAGTATTTATCCAGCCATTGGTAATTTTTCATGCTGTCCTCAGACCACGGTGTTGCGTTGCTTGTCATCTCTGCCATTATATATCCCCCTTATAGACTACGCCTAATTATTCCGCTAACTATCTCAAAAGCTGATTAACAAATTCCAGGTTGTTCATATCGTATTTTCTTCATCGTTATCGGTGCCCGATATTTGTGGCATTTCTCCTACATTACCAATTACAGAGTTAATTCCAATTCCCGCTCCCACTAGTGCCGCAACACCAAGTATTCCCCACAGTATTTTTGTTCCCATTTTTTCTAGGAATTTCTTGTTTTGCAAGTCAGCCTCTGTTATTTTATCTGCCACCAAAATCATATCCTTTGTTATAGATTTTCGTACATCTTCCGTAATATTTTCTGCATCCATCTTTCTTGACAGTGCTTCAAGGATTGTCTGATAGCCTTGTACTACAGCAACTTGGCTTTCATTATTCTTTTCGAGAATGTTATTGCACATTTGCATATAGCCAGATATTGCCGTCTTTCCGAAATCAGCATATACCGGAAACTGATTTATTATTGCTATCGCTACTTCCTTATCCATATAAGGAATCATTGAAGCAAATTTCATAATCTTGTCCTTTGATAAATTACGAAAACATGCTTCCAACCTTGAACTATCCGGAATTTCCGAATAACTTACTTTTGCCGTTTTCCTTTTTGTTCCAACAACTTTATGCTTTCCAGATAGTCCTTTTCCACACTGCTAAGCGTTTTTACCTTATACTTTTTATACTCGGTCTGAGCCTTTTCCATAGCCTGCAAATGACTGACCGTTCCATTTCCGATGAGAAGATTTTCA
>Ga0153952_1000572_pt1 | contig 12818 bp, 18 predicted proteins | sample TSNJ036MetaG_FD_104746 | JGI IMG/M metagenome (GOLD analysis project Ga0153952, IMG submission 104746) | Attine ant fungus gardens microbial communities from New Jersey, USA - TSNJ036 MetaG | ecosystem: Host-associated > Fungi > Mycelium > Unclassified | place: USA: New Jersey, Wharton State... | reverse complement strand
CCTGAATTACCTTTCTCACCTTCATGGGCAAAGAGGATAGCTGTCGCTCGGCTTTGTAGGCTTAATAACAGGACCTTGTGAGAACGGAGGACGTCTCACCCAATCCCCTTGAGCGATCCTACACCAGTAATAATGCAGACCTTGTCCTTCAGCTTTGAGCTTCGTGGTGCAGTGTCAAGGTGTGATTGAATTTTCTGAATGCGCAAAAGGGTATGTTTGTAGTCTTCCTCAGGGTTTTTTTTCGCAACCGAGCGGGTTTTATCATAAGACATGGTTGAAGTAGAACACCAAAAGAAAGCCGGTTAACAGACGACCGTGGGATTGAATATCTAGCCCCCGGCGGTCACTAGAAAATGATGCTGGTCCAGTTGGTTATACACTGCAGCTATCAAGCTAAGACTATAACACTAACAACTATACTTTATGAGTTCCGAATGGAACGTGGTGTATTTTACATGCTCGACTGGAGGTTTACTGCGATGTGCTACGACATCACTATTTGCTGTGTCACATAAAGTATTAACTTCTGGTAGATTGAATTAACACAACTGAGGATCTTAAACCTGAATTCCGAAATCGGGAAACAACCCTACTTTTACTGAATCCTATAGCACACGACTCGGAGAACGCGGATCAAGCAATGGACTCTACGCATTGGTATCGGTTAGTCCAAAGGAGTATATGACCCTGACTGAGCCCTGAGACAATATGAAATAGAGAGAGCCGGGTTATAGACCCTTCATCAGATGGTATACTGTCAGTTTAGATGGGAGTTCCGAGGACTGAATCTACAAACTTGGGTATACAAATCCCCTGGTAGTCAACAAAAGTCATGTGGTCTTCTTGGCATCTTGTTTACATACAACCGACTACACGCTAAATCTTAATTGTAGGCACAAGGCGCAAAGACCAGTCCAGGTTTCGGAGTTACTCAACACAAAGTACAGACGTCCCTAGCACCGAGTTCGATATAACATGAAGTATTGATCAGTCAATTTCCGCTGAGCGGCGATGGATATCCTCACAGAGTGGACAATCATGAGTTTTGCTCACCCTGATTAGCTCATCGCCATGAGAACCAGATCCCCAATGTGGTTTGGGGACTCATTCAACATAGTCATCTAGCCCTTAATCAATAACACAATGTGGGATCTCTCGTACGGTCACTCAGGTCTGATCGCTAGCCCATCATTGGCTCAAGGGTTAATCTATCAATGGGTAGGATACTTTGCGAGTTGACCATTTACATTGAGTTTATTCAAGCCTTCTCAAATAGCATACATTAATCCGCATCAGCTGTAGCTACCCGTCCTGGTTGTCTCTGGGAGTAAACATAAAGAATAGAACCGCGAAAACTTATCTCACGACGTGGAGAAGATTCCTCCGAAGTAAAATGTTCCATTGGGAAGGTAAGGCCCGACGTGAGCACCAGGCGTCCTGTCCCGTTCGTATGTCCAATAATAGCACTGACAGCCGGTATCGAACTGTACGGATATCTAAAAACAGTACAGTGATCCCCGTTTTGGACGAAACCCACAACTCCATGCCAATAAAAGGAGAGTCTTTATAGGTTTCTCAGATGATCTACTACTCCCCTTCAAAACATCTCACCTACAATGCCTGGACAACAGCGGACGCGCATTGCCATCGTGTAGGTCAAAGCCGCTCTTCTCGCATGTGTTCTCACTGACCTCTTCTTCTTCTAGTGGTGCTGGCATAGCTGGTCTCACACTTGCTATCGCACTAAACGAGTTCGACAAGGAGCGCAGATATATCATAGACATCTATGAAAGTGCCCCAGAACTCTCAGAAATTGGTGCTGGCATCATGATGTACCCTAAGACACTCTACGTCATGGAAGAAATTGGTGTTTCAGAAACTCTCATTCCGTGCTTCGACCATCCTCCGGATAATATTCCTCGTGCGTTCGTTGTTTTTTGCTGACAACTCCACTTATCTGCCTCTCCAGGCGTCGTTTTCGAAGCACGAAAAGCGGATCATAAGCCTCATGGAAAGAAAATAATTGACGTTAAATATAACGGTACGGGAGTAAAGAGTCTTGATGTACAAGTTCTCATTTGCATACAGGTGGTTCACTTCCGCTCCATCGAGCAGACCTACAGCGCACTCTTATGACTCATCTACCCCATCCCGACTCTCCTACTCCATGCACTCTCCATCTCTCGTGGCGTCTTCTCGACTATAATCAGGACTTAGAATCAGGGCCTGTTACTCTCCATTTCGCTAATGGAGTTGCCAAAACTTGCGACATTCTCATTGGCGCCGATGGTATCAAGTCTACTATTCGTAAACTGTTCCTTTCACGCCTTCCTAATCCCGAGAAGTACGAGCGTTGTATGGAACCCTTGTGGTCTGGAACTTATGCTTATCGTGGACTCGTTTCCATGGAGGATCTTGCCAAAGTGTACCCTGGTCACAGATTGCTCGATCTTACCTCCTCACTTGTACGTCTTCTCCACCAATTTCCGATTAGTCCGGTGGATACTTATCTCGTTTTATCGCGCCGCCCATCCACATTTAGTATATTAGCAAGAACAAAGTGCGTCTATTTAGGCTACACTGGAACTGTCTAATTTTGCTAAAAAAAAACCCAGTATTCTGTCGTTTATCCAGTGTCTGGGGGTAGAGGCGTGAATGTTGTTGCTACAACATTTGACAAGTCAAAGGAGAATACGGTTCTCGAAGGTCCGTGGCAAGTTCAGGCAACCGAAGAAGAGTTTGCAGAAGCATTTTCGGGATGGGAAGATGAATTCCAGGCACTCATTAAGGTATATGACAACTCCATTTCTTGATTAGTGTTGCTGAAAACCCGAGTATAGTGTACCAAAAAACCGATGAAATGGGCGTTGCATAATTTAGAATGTCTCGATATTTTCGCCAAGAATCGTGTGTTTTTAATTGGAGATGCTGTACGTCCTGATTTGGGTCAAGTTCGTGTAAGGCTATTCCTGACTGGTGATGCCAGGCCCATGCAATGGTTCCTCATCTAGGAGCAGGCGCTGGCACGGGTATCGATGTAAGTGCATCTGCTTCCATCGCCTTGGAGGAGAATCCTCATCCTCATCCTCGTCTTTCTTTGGCAGGATTCATATATCCTTGCAGCCCTTCTAGCGAATTCATCTATCCGTGTTTCTCCTTCTGAGAAAGACATTCAAAACATTGTGGACGTGTATAATAACATTCGTGTTCCTCGAGGAACAGGAATGTTGAAATCGTCAATAGATCAAGGCCACCTCTACTACTTCGCTGGCGAGGAATTCGACGATTACAAGGAAGGAGACGAAGTAGCTTGGGATCTTGTTCACAAGACCGGTGTTGGGATCAACGAAAATTGGACTTGGACTCCAAACGATCCTAAAGTTGAACGCCGCATAGCCGAGTCCCTTTTGGAAGAAATGCAAAGTTTGAAGGCTGTATTATAAGGGACGGCGATTCGTGCTTGGCTAAAAAAACAATAATAGAAATCAGCCCCCTCGTTTTATCGTGGACTTGTATAGTGAACCCGAGTCTTATCTTACATTACCCCTAGAACCCACTTTGTATTCCGTGTGCTTGTAGTAATTGATGACCGTGACCGCCACAGATATCAAAAGATCAGAGTAAAGACCTGCCTGACAGTCCTTCCCGTCGCGTTTGTGTCTAGTTGAACAACCGATCTCTCATCCCTTTTTTTTTTGACTTCCGGCAGTGAAGCGATCACCCATTCGACGGATTCAGACTTGGTTCAATTTTGTAGCAAAGCATTCTCAGGTATTGTAATCACCCACCTTCATTCCTCGCCATTCTTCACCCTTTTCTCAGCGAGAAATAAAGACCATGAACACAACCAGCAGATGCTTCAAAAAATATAACGATATGCGCTGTAACTTTGGAGGACGCCAAGAAAACTCACTTCTTAATGGACAGGGGAAGGTATAGATCTCCACTCGCGTAAATTTCCTGCGATCATGTACAGCAGTGTGACGTGATGGATGATAGTAAAAAAGACTCTAGCCTCGAGTGACTTCTCAGAAGACCACGCTAACGTAACAAGCAAACAGTCTAGTATTTGACCCTGCCAGGAGGTAAGGGAGCGCGTTGGTCATACTCAACATCGAACCTAGAGTCGTCATTTTTGGACAGGACAGAGGAAGAAGCAAAGATCACGATCGTGGGCTTATGGCAGTTAGAAGAATGGCGACCGTCATGATGTCGTACGAATTACGTGGACGGCCACTTCCCTACTCATCTCGGTTGGAAGAAACCTTCAGCCGTTGGGGATCATGCATCGTCTAACGGGCGTGCGCCTATCCGAGGTCAATATCCATTTCTTTCCGGTAGTGAAGGGAGCATCATAGATTACGAGACAGGGTCATTGCAGTTCTGGATGGGGTATACAAAGAGGGGAAGGATAGGGGCATGTTGTCAGTCGATCGGGCCGATGACACGCAAATTGAAGCCTCGGGTGCAACAAGGGTTTCGTCATAAGAGGCGTGATGCCAGATCGTGTCCATATCATCCCAATTAGTGACAAAACCGGGTTCGATGAGGTACTGAAGAATGAGAATGCCACATTTTGACTTGGCTTCATCGTTGTCTTGAGTGAAGATAGAGAAAAAAGGAGGGCAAAAATTCGTTGCAAACGCGCAACGAGTCTCGTCTCGACTGCCTCTATTTATCTCTATCTGAGGACAAGAAAGTGAAATAGACACTTGATGATCAGGAGAGTGTAGCGCTCGATATTCCCACACGTTGTAGAATAAATGCTGGTACTGATGGCCCGTGTGCATTTTGTCGCGCACTCGACATGGAAATCTTTCCTGCTGGTACGGCGGGCTAGTGCGCTCTGGTGAAGCGCGTCCTATGAAGGGTCTATTGATGATTGTATCAAGATTCTCAAACGACAATCAAGTCACGAGTTCTTCTGATAGGCTAGTGACCAGCATCATACAGCCGGATGGGAAGTCCACCATAAGTCTGCCACCAGAAACTCAAAACAGAAAGCTGACGGTGTCACTTGTAAGTATTAGGTACACCAAACTATGGGTGTACGACGCGACGCGATGAATTCAAACAAGCTCAGTTCGGGAGAAGAGTAGTGGTAGTTGACGATGTGAAGCATGAAAAGTGTTGTGTCATAAAAATTATGATGGACAAAAAAGGTGTTATGTGATAGGAAGTCGATGAACTTTCAGCTGGACAGATGGCTGAGCTGTTAGAGCATGAGACCTGAATGCAGAAAGTCCCACGATCGATTCGATGCAACAGGTTGGACATTCGGACCTCATCTTAACCATTAAATAATTCCACACAAAAATGTGTGAAGAATAAACTGAAAAGCAATTCAGCGGCTCTGGAAAAAAATTCCACAGCTCTGAATTGTTTTTAATCATGCTAAAAAAAAAAATTCTCGTCCATCTTCTGTGATATTTGGGCAAGTTATTTTTGGCATTTAAGATGGCCACCATTTGGCTATTACCAAGGACAGAGAAGAGCAATCCAAAACGAGAACATTCAGTTCAGAACAAAGACAGCGACAAATGTCAGGCCAAGATCTGTGCCGAGAAATGAGAACGTGGTAATCACTCCCAGTGGGACTGGGATGGTCTCTTTCCAAGGAGTGTCTACTCTGATGTAGATCAACGATCTAATATTATAAGATGAGCGCCATACAAAGATCTGCAAGTAAAGGAACCCCTATAGAGAGCGAAACCAAGATGCAAATACACAAAAATTGCGCAAAGCTACTATTAAACTCAAAATCCTAGCTCAAGTACTTGAATCATATAGATAGCGACGTACGGTAAGCTCGAGGTGGATTCCACAGTGCACACTACACATGTACACAAGAAACAGATTGGTCAATGCAAGGCATTGAACAGTACATCAACTTCAACACACACCACCCATCGATGCAATAAAAAGATGGAAAAAGGCAACAGGAAACAGACAGCAGCAGAGGCCCGTGATGCACATATGGATAGGAGGAAAGATAGATAACATGAGTCAAAAACCAAGAGAAAGGTAGCCCACATGCGAGAGCCTCGGCAGTGATCAGTATTACTACAGTAACGCTCAACGCCCACCACCCCTTCTCCAGACACCGGATCCAGCTCCAGTTTTTGTAACAGTAGTAAACCCATCTTCGTCCTTTCGTAATTCTTTATCCCTATCTTTATACTGAGAAGCTGGCGACGAAGTCTTATCCAACAAGCCATTGCCCGGTCCTCTAGAGGCGCCATTGGCTGTCGCTTCAGCTTTTGCACGTTCGCGGTCTCTCCATCCACCACCACCTCCACTCAAGGCACCAGGTTTATACTTGGCAGGTCCAGGGCTCCCTGATCTTGGTGGGGGTTCAACAGCGGACGCAGCTAGAGACCGGGGTCCACCAGCCCCAGAAGAACTTCGTCTCCACTCCATTTCTGTAGCGCTTGTTCCACGGTTGGCAGGCATCCCGCGAGCGGAGCCAAACGGTGACTGAGATGCTTTTGCAGCAGCTTCCTCGGAACGTCGCTGCTGACGACGTTCTTCTGCTTCTTGTTCCCTTTGACGTTGGAACTTGGCCTGTTCCATAGCTTCTTGGCGCTCCTTGTCGCGCTGTGCACGTTGAGCAGCGACTTCTTCTTCGCGCTTTTTGCGAGCTGCTTCTTCGGCTGCAAGACGTGCTTCCTCTTCGAGACGGAGACGCTCTTCCTCAGCACGACGAGCTATAAAGAAAGATGAGATGACACAGAGCAAAGATGAAATGAAAAGGTCGCACCTTCCTCTCGTTCACGTTCCTCTTCTTCCTTAATCCTCCTCTCCTCCTCCTCTTTCTCTCTACGCGCCTTCTCCTCCTCACAAGCCTTCATCACCTGTTCCCTCCTCCTCTCCTTCTCAGCATCAATTTTTTTCCTCGCTACCTCCTGCTTCTTCTTGAATGCTTCTTTCTTCTTTTCCTCAACCACGCCCTTCCAGGTCTTATGATCCTCAACCATCCTCAGCAACCTTGTCTTGGTCTCGAGATCTTGCGCGTGTGCAAGTTTGGACGTTTCAAGACGTTCCCACTTGATCATTTTAAAGGTCTCTTTATCCTGTGCTTGTTGGTCGAGGTAATCTTGCCCGAGTAGAGGTTGTTCCTCTTTGCGGTAGGCACGTTCAAGATGGTCCATGTGTTTTGCGGTGATTCGAAGTCGTTCGTTCGTTTGAGATTTTTCTTTCTCTAATTGAGCAACTTGCATTCCGATTAGATTCTCAGTATCATAGTTGTCAAGTTTCTGGTAACACAGTCATGATTGTTAGCAAATATTATAAAAAACCAATATCAGCAATAATACCTACTTGGATATCATTCGCCTTCAAGATACCTTTAACAACCAAGGTCTGCGCATACTTTTTAGCCTCATCCTTCCTCACGGCTTCGATTTGCTTCCTAGCCAATTCAATTTCTCTCTTTCTCGCCTCCTCCCTCTGTCTCTTAGTCTGCTCCTCCTTCTCTCTTGCTTTGATCTCTGCCCTCCTGCTACTTTCCTCTTTCTCTTTCCTAACTGTCAATTCTGAAAGAAGCTCGCGACGGCGAGCGACAAGAGCACGTTTAGTTTGGAGCGCTTTCCTCTCTGCTTCAACTTGAACAAAAAGGGTTTTGAGCTTTTCCTCTTGAGAAGGTTTAGGGCCGTCAAGAAGGAGGATGGCGTTATGGAGTGAGTAAGCAATTCCGCTCAGGCGAGTATGCACATTCTCTGCCAATGAAGGCTGGATAGTACTCTCGCGTGACTGACCCCTGGAAGAAGAAGCAACGGCCGATTCGTCACCTGAAACAGCGAATGCATCATCAATGAAGGTTATACTGCCATCCTTATGATCGACCCTGATATTCAACTCTCCACGTCGCGCACAACCCATGATGTACGCTTCAATCTCTTCCGCGTTAAACAGTGATTTCTCTCCCTCTTCTGTTGTTTCGAGTTTCAGAGGCTGAACGAGTTCCAGAAGAGTAGCAATTTTGACATTGGAGTAGACTTGAGAAAGTTGATTGAGAAGACGAGAGAGGAGGGCACGTTGGAGGAGAGGAAGATAAGGAGAATAAGCGGAATCCGTAGAGAGGGTTTGAAAAAGAGGTGCGATGGAAGAACACAGAGAGAGAGGGTCAAATGTAACTTCAAGAACTTGGTAGAGTGATTTGATGGACGGCGGGGAGAGTTTAAGGATGCCGCGCGAGAGCTAGAGACGGGATGATAATCGAGCATCACAAGTACAAAAATTACCTACCGCATCCTTCAATAAACCGGCCCGAGTAGGCACGCGGACGAGGCCAAGGAGAGCGCTCAAACGCGCATTCCTGCCTTTAAGCTCCTCTACCTCCTCTGTCTGCAAACCAACTGGCACTGCAAGAGCACTGACAAGGACTTTACCTGCAAGTCTGCTCATTTCTCCGTCCGACTTACCACCAATAGAAGTGACAATGGCATGATATTTGCCCCACGCCGCAGCGTGATAAAGGGCATTGCCGGACACGAGAAATATTTTAGTGAGTTTTTCGTAATAGTTTGCCATCATGGCAGGACGAGGTGCCTTTTTCGCCATTGTGAGGAGATTGTGAACATCTTCTACGGAACGGAAAGCTTCTTGCCAGAGTTCCAATTCAACAGATGCATTGAGCTGAGCGAAACGTGTGTCGAGGTGATGTTGGAGAGTGTCGGGATCCGAAAGATTGATAGAGTGCTGTTGGTAGGAATACTTAGCTGCGTTGGTGAGATGAGTACGGAGCGTCTCGCAGAGACGACGGAACTCGGCTTTCCGACTGTACTTTATACAGAACTTGAATGCCTGCTGGGCGATTTGCTACATATGAATAAGAACTACGGCTCCAAAGACTGATGCCAAGGAAAGTGTACCTGGTAAATCGCCTCAAGCCGTACGTTATTTTTGAGAGTCTCAAGGGACGTGCGATAACTCTCCCAAAGAAATCTGAGCCATGGGGTGACAACTGCTCTGTCAGTGCGGTCTTTGTTCTGGTCACCACTAACGGCTCCGAGGAGGATGCTCTCAGGAGTTTCACTGGCCTCGAGATCGTCAATTTCAACGGCCACAGCAGCCTGTTGCTGTGCTCCCTTCACTTTTTCATCCGCGAGACCAAGTAAGCGGATGATAACGACCTCAATGCTCTTTGCATTTACGTTTTGTGCGATGTTTTTATACTGCATCAGCCCCTCTTTGACGGTGCGGCCCTTGCGCATTTCGACACAAAGCTCGATGAAACGGAACATTATCGGCTCTAGAGAGTTAAGTGGTGTTGATCTGAAACGCTTTGAAGAAAAGGTTTCGGTGAGCAATTGTAAAGCTGCATGCGATTGCCCGACCGAGACGAGCCCCTCGGCCTGGCGTAACACCGTTTCAGGTTTGGAAAACGGTGCCATGATACCTGAGATTTAAGGAATTTTCAGACAAAATGGTCACTGCCATGGCTGACAATGCGCTTACTGGCTTTGGACGGTGCGCAGGTCGTGCGGGACGAATCTCAGCCACTGTATAGATCAAGAATTTAGGCTCGCTGATGATTCTTTAGGGCAGGCTTACATAATTTACTCATTTTGTTCGAAAAGGAAGTTTACTTTGCCACTATTATAAATCAACAGTAACGTCTTCCTAGGTCAAGTCGCGACTACATACTCAATCCGTGTGGCGAAGTCAATTGTCCTCATAGAACCAGTTGACTTCTGGTATCTCAGACAGATGGTTGACGATTCTTACCTATGGTATTATATATACAAGTAAATCTACTCACTCCCATTTGGCGTTATCAAGCCAGATCAAGTTCCATAAAAAGGTTTCTGACTTCTTGATTCTTTGAAACGGACTTCAAAAACCACACATGTCAATGCTATTAATGAAATCAGCTGTCCCGTTGGTTTCTTGAGAACCCTAGTAGCCCTGTACTGTTATCATTTTTGTGCGTCTTTAGTCAACAACAGCATGCAATCCACAACAGACAAGGCATTAATTCCCACGTTCGAAATGACTCATGGATGGACGTTGCATTACTTCTGGCAGTACACGGGACACTGGATACGTAGAGAAAGACTTAGGCACCGAAGCCATACAAAGTACGACCAGAGCGCTTGAGAGCGTAAACCACGTCAAGAGCAGTGACAGTTTTACTACGAAGGAATGAGTACAAAGTTACAAGAGCAACCTCTAACTCACCGTTTAGCATGTTCAGTGTAAGTAACAGAATCACGGATAACATTCTCAAGGAAAATCTTGAGGACACCACGAGTCTCTTCATATATGAGACCAGAGATACGCTTGACACCACCACGGCGAGCAAGACGACGAATAGCAGGTTTTGTAATACCTGGAGCACCATCATTGGAACATCCTTTGTATGTCAGACGAGCAATAAGGCGGACCTTGGATGTTGTCACGAAGAATTTTGCGGTGACGCTTAGCACCGCCCTTGCCGAGACCCTATAGCGTTCAACACAGCGAGCACCACCAAAAGTACGATGGCAGAGCACAAACCCAAAAGTCAGTATACTATCATTGCTATAATAGACCTCAACTGACCTTACCGCCTTTTCCACGTCCAGACATGACGAATATGAGTTATCGAGAGTGTTGAGTAGTTAAGTGTGGGACCGAAAGCGAGGTTGAGGAGATGGTGGTTACTGATAGAAGCTATAGCAATGTTATGAACAGTCACGCGATTTTAATTGCATGTTTGGTTCTATTGACGCGACTAACTATATCCATTCATAACAAAACAGGTAAAATCGAAATTCAAGCTTGACCTCGAGTCTGCTCCTTCACACGCCCAATCAAGACACTATTCCTCTTCGCAAAATCATCGCAGTGATCAACCAACTCTTTGGACTCCGTCCGACGTGCTGCGTCGAGAACTGCGATAGCAAAACAGAACAGTAAGTGATGCGACTCATCTCTGGCAAAACAACAATCACGTACTGATGTCGAGTTTGAATGGATCAACCATCTTGAGTTTGATAATAATGTCTTGCATAACACGCTGTGCATCCGCCATCTCCCAATGGTGTGCCAACAAGAGAAACTCGAGTGCTAATTGGACACGATTGTCACCTTCCCTGTTCAAATCAGGTTCTTCAGATGTGTAAGCATAATCTACAATTTGATCAACGGACGCTTGCAAATTAGACACGCATCACTCTTACCAAGCAGGAATTCCACACAGCGCCTAGAATATGATTCATCCATATGAATAACAGCTACTTTCGTATCTCCCATCTCAGGATCAGAGAACAACTTCATGAAATAGGAACTGTATGCAGCCAGATATGTGCGGTGCGCAAGCAACGGTTGATCGTCGATTGAACTGAAGCTGAAATTGATGTCAATGCAAATCCTATTTCTCCGCATGCGATTCAAATTGCTATAAAGATCCATTTGACGATCTTCGTCGTTGGCGAGCGCAACGGTCGACTCAACATCCTTTCCATAATCGATTGTGACAGCACCTCCAGCAACAAGAAGATTCTGGAAATGTTTGATGAAAACCCTCGGATACTGGAGGTACCCTCGATCAATGTCGCTATCGAGTAAAATATGTTCAGCCCTTTTCCAGCTCCAATCTCCCGTAGGCGTCATGTGTGGCTTTTCAGTGTTTAGAAACAATGCGACTTCGTCCACACTGCATTTCTGTAGGAAAGCTTTGGCTTCGTGAGTGTGTTCATCGAGCCACATGTAGGTCTGCTCAAGGTGATCAAGGAAAACGCTGCGGCAACTCAGGTCAAGTGCTCGAACCACTTGTGTCACCAATACAACAAGATGATTGACCTGCAATTTTCGTTAGCATCACATGGTATCCGATTGGATCTACCTACCACTTCTTCAGCAGTCGGAACACTCAAGTTGGGGTGAACCTTGATCAGATCCGGATGAGGTTGGAAACGAGGCTTATAAGATGCCCGCTGGGTCCATGCAATTGGGAAGAATTCTGAACGAACTAGCTCGTTGGGCGACACTATTGCAGGCAATTGGTAGGTGATATACTTGCTGTAGTTGATACTACCGAGTGGTCGAGATGTGAGATGTCGAGAGATGAAACGAAAATCGTCCAACGTGGAAAGTTTATCTTGGTCGAGGGCACTGAGTCGTTCCGGCAATTCCTCTCCCCAATACCAGAATAGAACATCCGCCCTTGTCATCCTCTCTCCATTGATCTCACCTCCTGTGTTATGAAATACCTCGACACAGGTTCGAAACATTTTCAGGTTAAGACTATATTGTCTCATCAACCCGTGATTCTCCAGCTGCATCTGGAACTTGGCAAAGACTGGATGAATAAAATTTTCTGAACTGGGCCCAAACGCCGCTATGAACAGTTCATCATGAGAACAGTAGAGCGTATTAGAATCTCGCATCATCCGCTGCGAGTTTGGAACCGGGATACCTTCCTTCTTTGGCGTGTGATTGAAAAGAACCTTTCGGAGAAGATTTTGATATGGTTCGTCGTGGTCTGGTTTGAGTTCAGGTGGGATATGGAGAAGCGTCCGAATTGGAGGTGGCACCAATCCCATTTCGACAAGCACGAAATCGTATCCAACAAGGTTTTTAGCGGCGAAGGGACCAATCGAATTGACAGTCACAGTCCTTGGAAGCATCTGAACTTCTCCAGCTGGCAAATAAGAACCATCGGCGACCCTCCAGATTGGTATCGAGTTTCTGTATCCTGGGTTCTTTAGAAAATAGGACCGCGTCCGCTTCCGCCAGCCTGATCGAATCCACGAGAAGATCGCCGGACGTGTTTTCGAGTCCAAGGCATTGAACATATTGGTAATCTCAGCCTTGTCTCTATGGAGTATAGT
>Ga0153952_1000571_pt1 | contig 12837 bp, 9 predicted proteins | sample TSNJ036MetaG_FD_104746 | JGI IMG/M metagenome (GOLD analysis project Ga0153952, IMG submission 104746) | Attine ant fungus gardens microbial communities from New Jersey, USA - TSNJ036 MetaG | ecosystem: Host-associated > Fungi > Mycelium > Unclassified | place: USA: New Jersey, Wharton State... | reverse complement strand
TAAAATCTTATATTCCGTGGGCGTAAGCTTTATTATGTCGTCATTCACGCTGACGGACATGTTTTTAAGATTGATAACCAGTCCTCTTATTACAATTTCTTTTTGATCCGGCATTTCTACATTCAGCTTTGTATATCTTCTCAATTGCGCTTTAACTCGGGCCAAAACCTCAGGAGGGCTGAAGGGCTTTGTTATATAGTCGTCGGCCCCTACCTCCAAGCCTTTTATCTTATCGGCTTCCTGGCTTTTGGCCGACAAGAAAATGATCGGGATGTTATTTTCATCCCTTATATATGAGGTGGCTTTTACCCCGTCCATTATAGGCATCATTATATCCATAATTATAAGATGGATATCGTTTATTTTTAATAACTCCATAGCCTGTCTGCCGTCTCTAGCTTTATAAACGCCAAAACCTGCTTCCTTAAGATATATTTCAAGAACCTCTAGTATTTCAGGGTTGTCATCTACGATAAGTATGTTATGGGAAGCCATTGGTTCACCTCTGTTTCTTTGTTAATATCACTCTAATCAGATTAATCTTTTTCATTCTTTTAATCAAGGTTATTGTAAATTAAAAACAGCAAGCCATTTCTTAGAAATTCCTTAGACTTTTATTTTCTTTATTATGTGGTAACCAACCGGCGGTGTAATCTGCAGCTGTTTTTTGCTTTGTATTATTTCCGGCGTCAAGCGAAAAACCGCTCCCCATGCTGTATCTTGACAGCAGTATAGAATATTTATACGATGTATCGTACAAATAAACAAAGGGGTTGGTGGTGTAAATGGAATTTCGTCATCTGTATTATTTTGTTTGTGTCGCAAACGAAAAAAGCTTTACAGCAGCAGCAAAAAAATTACATGTATCACAACCGTCTTTAAGTAAGGTGATTCAAAATCTGGAATATGAAATGAATGCTCAATTAATCTCAAGAACGACAAAAAGATTCAGCCTTACACAAATTGGCTTCGAGTTATATGATGAAGGCATAAAAATTGTTTCACATTTTGAGGATTTGGAGAATTATATCAAGGATTTGTCACGATGCGCTGAGGGAACCATTAGGTTTGGTATACCGCCCATTTTAAGTACAACATTAATACCATCTTTTTATTCAGGATTTAGGAAATCATATCCAAAAATTAAAATTATTTTTATCGAAGAGGGCGCAAAGTCTATTAAGGAAAAAATTAGAAATGAAACGCTTGATATTGGCATCGTCATAAAGCCGGCCGAACAGGAGCACTTTAAAACAACGGATATCTTGGAGGACCAATCTGTTTTGGTCCTTTACAAGGCCCATTCTTTGGCTAACAATCAAAGTGTAACAATAAGTGATTTACAAGGTGAGTCGCTTATCTTATTAGGAGAAACATACCAATTGTACCATAACATTATCGAAGAATGCCGAGTCGGCGGGTTTGATCCGGAAATTATAGGAGTAAGTCCGAATTGGGATTTTTTACTTGAGCTGGTAAAAATTAAGCAAGGTATAACTATTTTACCTCGTCCTATTCTTCAAAAGTTCCACAAAGCTATCGATAAATCCGAGCTTGTCTATATTCCTTTTAAAAATAATATTTTCAGCTGGGAAGTAGTTGCCATTACGAAATTAAACAAAATTATCCCCTACAAGGTAAAGGTATTTCTGGAGTATCTAAAAAAAAACGCCACTCTCTGAAACCATAATACATAGACAAGGCCGCACAACAAACGCTTCGCGTTTGTTGTGCGGCCTTGTACTAGTTTATGAGGGTATCCCTCCTCTAAACAATTTAATAGAGTCTATGAAATACTTTTTCATAATATTGAACCAATTGACCGCGGAAATCAGGATGCGCAATCGCAATTAGCTGTTTGGCTTTATCTTGGGTGCTTATTCCCTTCAAATTGGCAATACCATACTCTGTTACAACATAGTGTACATCATTTCGAAGTGATGTAATGATTGTGCCTTCCGGATGAACGGGAACGATTTTTGACAATATTCCCTTTTTGGTTCTTGATGTGGATGTAAAGGCAATAATGGATTTGCCGCCTTCGCTTCGCATAGCTCCTCTGAGAAAATCAACTTGGCCGCCGACACCGCTGATCTGCCTGATACCATCACTCTCAGCATTGACTTGACCTGTCAAGTCAATAGCAAGCGCGGCGTTGATGGCAACAACCTTAGGATTTTGGCTGATGATAAAAGGATCATTGATATAATCACAGGAGTGCATCTCTACGCAAGGATTGTCATCAATAAAATCGTAAAGCTTTTTAGAAGATCCAACAACAAAGGTAGCCACAAATTTTCCTGTATTGACTTTTTTCAATTTGTTTGTAATGACGCCTTGTTCATATAGCTCAACAATACCTTCTGTTAGCATTTCCGTATGTACGCCTAAATCCTTTTTGTCCTTCAGAGCATGAAGAACAGCATCCGGTATGGCGCCAATGCCCAACTGAAGTGTCGAACCATCCTCAATAAGCGAGGCGCAGTACCTGCCAATCGTTTCCTCCACTTCCGTTACTTTTGTTTCAGCGTTCATCAACAGCGGACGCGATGTTTCTACAAACCAATCGATTTCCGAGACATGCATGAAGTTTGTGCCCCCTGTTCTCGGCATTTGATCGTTGGCTTCACAAATAACTGTTTTTGCATATTCTGCCGCCGGCTTTGAATAACTGCCGTCGATGCCAAAGCTTACAAAGCCATGCTTATCCGGCCTTGAACATGACAAAAGGGCAACGTCAGGCTTATACTGCTCCCGAACCACTCTAGGAAACTGGTGAAGAAATGTCGGCGTAAACCGGCATCGGCCCTTTTCTGCCGCTTCTCTTATAGGAGGACTCAAGAAAACTGAATTAGCAATAAAATATTTCTCCATTCCCTCTTTCGAATAATCCACATTACCCATTGGAAGCATATCAATAAGTTCAACATTATTGTAATTCTCTTTATTTGCTGTTAGCGCGTCAATAAGCGGCACAGGATCAGCCGCAGCCAAAGCGACAATGACACGATCTCCCGGACGGATGTGGCTAACCGCTTCTTCCGCTGATACCACACGGCTTTTATAAATGCTTTCCCATTCCAAAACAATTCCTCCATTTCCTATAAAGATATTAAGCTACATATACAAAACGCGGGATAAGATAACCGCCAGTATCATGACAAACAGCGTGACAACAACGGTCTGTATAAAAATAAGTAAATAGCCTCGCCTATGATCGCTTTTACAAACATTTAGGCAAGAGACAACCGCTCCGTTATGCGGGAGACTGTCAAGGCCTACGCAAGCGGCAAGGGAAACCCTGTGCAAAACAACTGCCGGAATACCCATGGCCATATAATCGGCGGAAAGCGTCTCCAAAGCTATCGTCAAGCCTCCGGTTCCTGACCCGGTAGCCCCCGCGAGCAGTGTAGTCGCAATAGCAAAGAACAAAACAGGGTCGCCGGTCATACTAAGGATAGCGCTTCTGACTTCCGCGAAGGCGGGAGTGACTTTAACCAGACTGCCGAAGCCAACGACCGCCGCAGTATTGAGAAGCGCGATAATGGCATTGAGGACGCCTTGGTTAAAGGTTTCCAATCTGTCTCCTTTAACAAATTTCCAACCGATCACCATACCTACGCCAATACCGCCCAGCAGGCTGTAGACGATATCAATCTTAACGACGTTAAGTAGAACCACGATCGTGACCATAGGGATAAAGCTCAGCCAGACATTGGGTAAATCCCGGTTGTCGAACATGCCGGAAATTCCTGCCACCTCAGGATCGTTCTCAAACCCGATCCCCTTTTTCTTGTTCCATTTATCGTACCATAGGAAGATAGCAATATGTATGATTATGTAAATCACCGTGAGGATAATGCCCAAAAGAGCTCCGCTGGTAGGTGTGGTGCCCAAAACGTTAGATGCGACGATAACCGCCGCTTGCGGTGAACCGGGCATGGTGGCGAAAGACCACGTCGCTAAACCGGCCATTATACATCCGGGCAACATGTGACGGGATACATTTGCCTCCTTAAAAAGAGCTAAGCCTATAGGGAACATGGTAAAAACAACGCAAAAGAGACTGATGCCGCCGTATGTAAGCAAGCCGGTCGTTATGTAGACGCCGATAATGGCAATACCGGGGCCGAAACGTTTTCCAAGGTATTTGGCAATAGAGGCCGCCATGCCGGTGTCTTCCATAACTTTTCCAAAAACCGCGCTGGCGGCAAACATCAGGAAGTAGCTTTTAACAAAATCTGCCAGTCCGGGTGAGTAGCTTTGTGTAAGAGCCTCTAAAACAGGTATCCCGCTTATGAGTGCAAGCAGAACGGCTGTAATAGGCGCCGCTATCAGAACACTTATCCTAAGATAGGTCAGTACAACTAAAACGACAATACAAAAAATTAAAATTAACCCACTAATAGCACTCATTCCTCTCTCATAAGTTATTTACAATAAACTTATTCCGGCTTTCCCTTTGGCAAAGCCTTGCCGTTAAACAAAGCTTTATCCTTTTCCACAAATGCCCGCATACCTTCGGTCTGATCGGCGTTTGAAAAACAGAGACCAAACACATGAGACTCATAAATGTTGCCCGACCAGAAATCCATTTCTAAGCCTTGATTGATTGCCGACTTAGCCAGCCGTACCGCATTAGGACTGCATGTGGAGGCGATTTGGCCGGCCAGAGCCATCGTCTCTTTCATAAGATCTGCGTGGGGAACCACCTTTTGCACCAAACCAATGCGCAAGGCCTCATCCGCCTTAATGCGCATAGCTGAAAATATGAGCATCTTGGCCATTCCTTTACCTACCAAGCGCGGCAAGCGCTGCGTTCCGGCAAAACCAGGGATGATGCCGAGTCCGGTTTCCGGCTGGCCGAAAACCGCTTTGTCGGAAGCAATCCGAATGTCGAAAGCCATAGCGATTTCAGTCCCTCCGCCCAGCGCAAAGCCATTGACCGCGGCAATGGTAGGTTGGCGCATATTCTCAATCTTGTACAATACCCGGGTACCAAGCTTTGAATAAGTAACGCCTTGTTCCGGGTTCATCACATACATTTCTTTGATGTCTCCGCCGGCTACAAACGCCCTATCTCCGTCGCCGGTAAAGATAACGACCCATACGTCATCCATCTCGGATATATCATCAATAACGGTCTCCAACTCAGCTACCACTGTAGTACTTAAAGCATTGAGAGCGTCCGGGCGGGAAATGGTGATTACGGCAATGTGTTTCTCTAATTCCACGCGAAAATACGTATAGTTTTTCATGATACGACCACTTCTTTCGCTGCTTTATTATGTCTCCGGCAGTTTTTTTACTATACCTATGCTGCCGGAGACATTTGTTTATTTAACGCCCATAGCGCGTGAGATAACAAGCTTTTGAATTTCGGACGTACCCTCTCCAATCTCGCAAAGCTTGGCGTCACGGACCATTCTTTCAAAGGGATATTCCGTTGTATAACCATACCCGCCTGCTAACTGAAGCGCGCGAAGAGCGGTTTGTGTAGAAATTTTAGATGCATAATATTTAGCCATTGCCGCTTCAATGGTGTATGGCTCGCCTGCGTCCTTCAAGCATGCGGCGCGGTAAACCAGCATGCGGGCGGCGTCAACTTCGGTCTGCATATCGGCCAGTTCAAATTGTGTGTTTTGGAATTGACTGATACGTTTTCCAAACTGTACGCGCTGCGCGGTATATTTAATGGCCTCATCGACAGCGCCCTGCGCTATACCCAGCGCCATGGCTCCGATTGATATGCGTCCGCCGTCAAGAGTTTTCATGATAATGTGGAACCCTTCACCCTCTTTGCCTAGTAAGTTTTCTTTAGGAACTTTGACATTGTCAAAATTCAATTCACAAGTGGAGGAACCATGGAGGCCCATCTTGTCTTCTTCCTTGCCTACGGTAAAGCCAGGCATCCCCTTTTCTAAAATCAAGGCGGAAATACCTTTGGTTCCGACATTCTTTTCGGTTAAGCAGATGATTACGAAAGACCCTGCATAAGCGGCATTTGTAATAAATATCTTACTTCCGTTGAGCAGATAATGGTCACCTTTATCCTCCGCGTAAGACGCCATGCCTGCCGCGTCGCTGCCGGCGTTAGGTTCTGTAAGACCCATGGAACCCAAATGCTCACCGGAAGCCAGTTTAGTCAGATACTTCTTTTTCTGTTCATCGGTGCCGAAGGCATATATAGGCCATGCGCCGAGGGATGTATGGGCAGCTAAGATAATACCTGTGCTTCCGCAGGCTCTGGAAACTTCTTCAACGGCAATCGCATAGGTGAGGGTGTTCATCCCCGCGCCGCCAAGTTCTTCGGGATAAGGAATACCAAGCAGCTGCAAATCACGCATTTTCTCAATAGTCTCGGTAGGAAAGCGATGATCTCTGTCAATTTCATGCGCCAGAGGTTTAACCTCCTTTTGGGAAAAATCATAGAACATTTTTTGCAAATCTTGTATTTCCGTGGATAAAGTAAAATCCATAACGTTTTTCTCCCTTCATAAAATAAATTTTGACTTTGGTCGAGGATAGGGCGCCCACCCAACGGCAATTATAAAGATTGTCTATCTGTTCTTGCCATACAAATTATAAATTACCTGTTATCAAAAATGAAATACTAAAACCGAATAAGTTTTATAGATAAATTATATAAATGCAATATATTTTATAACAAACCTTGTATATATCGCATAAAGTTAAAAAAGTAACGCATAAATCAATGTATTATACGCACAATGCTCATAAATATAATATTGAAATTAAGTGCTATTTGATATACCATTTGATAGGCTCATTCACTCCAAGGCGTTTTGTTTTACGCTGCGGCTCTTAGCCGCAACCATATTATATGAAGGGTGGTAATACATATGAAAATTGAGTCGATTTGCGCAGTCTATTTCAGTCCGACAGGAACTACAAAAAGGGTGATTGAAAGCATTGCGGAAAAAATATCGGAGTCATTGGAAAGGCCTCTTAGGAGAATTGATTTTACACTTCCACAGGACAGAGTGCAGCCTTTAATATTTCAGCCTGCGGATTTGGTGATTTTTGGCGTTCCGGTATATGCAGGACGGGTACCCAATATTCTTCTTAAATATCTGAGTTCTATGAATGGACGCGGCGCACTTGCTGTACCAGTAGTCGTTTATGGGAACAGAGCCTACGATGACTCCCTTATTGAGCTGTGTAATATGATGGAGGAAAAATCCTTTTCCACAATAGCCGCGGCGGCTTTTATTGGAGAGCATTCCTTCTCAAAGACTTTGGCAAAAGGCCGTCCGGACGAAGCCGACATGGCTTTAATTAAAAATTTTGCTGAGAAAATTACCGACATGCTAAAAAACTCGACATACACCTCGCCTGTGGCCGTCTCCGGCGAAACGCCTATCCGTCCTTACTATCAGCCCCGTGACCAAAACGGCCGGGCCATAGATATTCGGAAGGTAAAACCAAAGCTTCGGGATTCTTGCTTAAAATGCGGGCTTTGTGTGAAAGTCTGTCCTATGGGCTCTATTCACCCGGATCATGTGGAGGAATATGTAAATATTTGTATCAAGTGCGGGGCCTGTGTTAAAAAATGTCCTGTAGAGGCAAGATATTATGACGATCCTGATTACATCTATCACTTGAAGGATGTAGAGGATCGGCATACACGCAGGGCGGAACCGGAATTGTTTTTAAAATAATTGAAACCAAACCAAGGGCTATATCAAAACACCCAAAAACAACGAAAAAGAGCGAGGCGTTTTTTTGCATACCTCGCTCTTTTTTACATGTGAATGATTTGCCCGTTTTCTACCGCGCGCAGCAGCAGACTCCTTTAATGCCGCTTTAGCTATTGCGGTTTCTAATGGCAGCAGCTACTTGGAAGCCGCCAGATACGCCACAGTGGCATCCGGCTTGTCGGTTAGCAAGGAAGGTGTGATCGCCAGCTTTCCTTACAAGGATGAAGTAGATAAACTATATTGATTCAATAATTCCGATCTGCATGATATATTGCTTGGAAATTAAAAATTGTGGTATACTAAAAACAGATAGAAAGAGGGATGCATTTGGCCATACATAAAGCTAAAGATAACAGCCTAAAGCTTATACTAGACGAGCATGAATTATTTGTAGAATTTTTAAGAGATTTTATCAACATAGATATACTAAACGATGTTAAGGCTTCAGATATAGAGGACCTCACAGAGCGATTTCTTCCGCTGTTTCAGGATAACAAGGATTCCGATACCATAAAGCGAATAAATCTCAGCGGAGATATTCCATTATTTGTGATAGCCATTGTAGAGCATGAATCTAAGGTCAACTACCGGGCCAGCTTTAAAATGCTGCAATACATCATGCTTGTGTTGGACGATTACGAAAAGGAAGTCAACAAAGCATCCGGAAGCAAAATAAGCTACACCAAGAATTTTAAATTCCCTCCGGTGCTTCCCGTCATATTCTATGACGGCAAAGGCAAATGGACGGCGGAAACCGACTTTCTCCAGAAAACCGAGCTAAACGAGATTTTCCACAAGTACATTCCAAAATTTGAATATGAGCTGGTAAATTTGAATGAGTACAGTGAAAAGGACTTGGCGAAGTTCGGGGATACGTTGTCGCTGATTATGATAATAGACAAAATGAAAACGGCTGACGGAATGAGTCTGTTAAGTAAACTGCCGCCGGATTATGTAGAGCAATTAACGCTGAACATACCAGAACACTTAAGCAAGCTGGTCGCGGATGTAATAACATTGCTGCTGACAAAAATCAACGTTCCAAAGGATGAAATAGAAGAAGTAACCGAAAAAATCTATCGAAGGAGGTATAAGGAAATGTTTGCTTTTTTTGATGATTACGACGTACAAGAAACCAGACGCATTGCAAGAGATGAAGGCTTGCAGGAAGGCAAGCTGGAGGCAACAATCGGTATCATAAAAGAATTTAACGCGACGGTAACAAAAGCGATGGAAGTAACAAAGCTTTCTAATGATGAGCGGGAAAAACTCATCTGCGAATTGAAGCGGCAGAATATTCCCTATACGCCTTGATTTTTCAAAGCTGTTGTGTGCCCATGCGAATTTATTTGGACAACAACCGGAAATATACCGAACGGTGAAAACTATTCCCCAAACTCCATAACATTACTTCTTGTAATCGCCTGGTAAGGCAGGCGGATATAGCGTCCGTCCTCAAGCTCCGGTAACTGGCTGCCGACACATAGGGCATAGGCCAGATCCATCATGGACTCCGCCTGCCCCTTGGCGTCGTTAAAGACGGTTCCTGTCATTTCTCCGCGGATAACTGCGTCCCGCCCGGCGTCGGTACCATCTATTCCCATTATCATGGGCCAGTCTTTATATGGTATTTCAGCCCGCTTAAGGGCATCAATAGCGCCCAGGGCCATATCATCGTTATTGGCAAATACAACCTCAATTGAGCCGCCATGAGTCTCCAGCCATTGGCTCATTTTTGTTTCCGCCTGAGAACGCACCCAATTGGCTATTTCATGTCCCAAGCGCTCCAGCTTTATGCCTGCTATGGAGACCTCGGTAATGGAATATTCCGTACGCATTATCGCGTCCTGATGACCTGCCTCGCCCTCCAACATCACATATTGCATTATCTCATCGCCATTTTTATCTATACCTTCAATATTATCCTTCCACAAATCGGCGGCTATCTGCCCCTGTATTCTGCCGGATTCCAAAGCGTCCGCCCCTACATAGTACAGCTTATCTCCCCGCTCCAAATCCTCTTCTACCAATTCACGGTTAAAAAAAATAACTGGTATTTGGTTGGCTCCCGCCATATCTATTATGACCGCGGCGTCGGTTCGGTCCACCAGATTGACGCATAGCACATCACAACCGGCTTCTATAAAGCTTTCCACCTGACTGTTTTGTACAAGCTGGTTTCCGTCCGCACTTCCCTGCATTATGGTAATGGTAATGCCGCTCTCTTGCTCTACCTGTCTCGCGTACGATGAGAATTTACTAAACAAGGAACTGATGAAGGTATCATACTGGTCATATAAAGCTACGCCTATGCGTATGTTTCTTTTTGGCTCTTGGGTGCTTGTCTCTGTACAGGACGCTGTTAACAGGCACAAAGTAACAATAAACAGGAGCTTACGTCTCATAATAAACTTCTCCTCGTTATATCATAATATCGGAAATACCAACCGTTCTATTTCAGGGTCAAACATATTTTCACGGCTTACCAGGCTATATTGTATTTCATATGACGGGGCTAATTCGGACTTATTGATTATCCCCATCCGCGCCGCAAGAGTCATAGCACTAATATACCCTATGGCGTATTCGTTCTGAAACATAATTTTTTCAATTACGCCCCGGTCCAGTCCATATACTACCTTAGCGCTGTTGCCAAAGCCATAGAGCTTTACCTCGGTCATGGAGGCTGGAACAGCTCCTACGGCGATCTCCAAAATATCGTTGTCCAATACTACCAGCACGTCTATCGCAGGCTTATATATAGCCAGTCTTGAGGCGATAAAAGACTTCAAATCGACATCCTCATCATGTTCAAGAACTATTATTTCCCTGCCCGATTCCTCCATTTGAGATAAAAAAGCCCGATACCTTTTTTTTACCGATTCACGGTCGTTGCTTCCTACCAAAAGAGCTATGCTGCCTTCTTCAAGAGCCACGCTTTTAGCAAGCTCCCTGGCCATTGCGGTATCATCGGCGGTAATACAGGTGAGCTTCTCCCCTGCCCCATCCTTTGCCATCACAACAGGAATGCCGGCAGAAAGCTCCTCAAGGTAGGGGCTTAACGCGTTTCCGTCAATTGCCGTCACTATAACCCCCTTTGCTCCGCTTTCTATCTCACGTTGAATCAAGCTAAGCTGTCTGCCTGGACTATCCGCTATTGTTATTACCGGCTTTTCTATGCCCAGCTCGGTGCAAGCCTGCCCTATTCCCTGTTCCAATTGCTTCCAACGGTCGCCGTCCGTTCCGTACAGCACAACGGAAATACCAGCCGACTTGCGCTTGGACGCGTCATCCTCTCCGTAGAGCAATAAATAAACTATAGTGCCCAAAAAGCAGACAAGCAGACAAACATATATGATCAAGCCAAAGAATTTTTTCATGCCATGCCGCCCTCCTTCACTTGCTCCAAGTCCGCGTTCTTATTAGCAGGTAGATGTATGCGCACAATAGTGCCTACGTCTATTTCGCTATCTATTTCCAACCCGTATTGCTGTCCGTAATACAGTTGAATACGCTGGTGTACGTTTTTCAGCCCAAACCCGGAGCCTTTTTTCTCAGCGGCAGGTTCGGCTTCAAGCAGGCTTTCGGCCTTTTCCGGCAGCATGCCAAGGCCATTGTCCTTAACCTCGATATAAATATCGTCGTTCATAAAATAACCATTTATACTGATGACACCATCGCCGCCCATCATCTCAATGGCATGATAAATGGCGTTTTCCAGCAGTGGCTGGATTATTAGCTTGATCGTGTAATAATCCTCTATATAAGGGTCTATATTTGTCTCAACAGTAAACTTGTTTTTATACCGAATGCTTTGGATATGAAGATAATCCATTGCATGCTGAAGCTCAGTGCGGATGGTTATAATAGTATTCCCTTTGCTAAGAGAAATGCGAAACAGCCTGGCCAGCGCGGTTACCATAGAAATCGCTTCTCTGTAACGGTCGCTTTCTATCATCCATACGATAGAATCCAGCGTATTATATAAAAAATGAGGGTTTATCTGGGCTTGAAGCGCGCTGAATTCACTTTTGCGCTTTTGCTCCTGCTCCTTTACAATATCATCCATTAGCTTGCGCAGCTGGTTCACTGTGGAGCGGATGGTTTTCCCCAGATGCTCTATTTCGTAAGGGCCGCCGATATAAATATCCAGGTCTAAGCTGCCGTTTTCCAGATTCTTTACGCTTTGATCCAGCTTTTTAATAGGACCGGCCACCCATGAGGATATAAGGTAGTTTACAAGAATTATCAAAAAAATCATCAGGCCTACGACAGCGTACACTAATATACGCATTTGAGAAAAGTTTACGTTAAATTCACTGTTGGGAATTACACTGACGATTTTCCAACCGGTATAGCTGACAGTCTTAATAATAACCTGACGGCCCACGTCCGCGAAGGTTTCGGAATAAATTCCGTCGGCATATTCCGCTGCCGCCAGATTGTTTTCATTAAAAAGCCCACTGTAAATCAGCTTTTGCTTGGGATGATATATTATTTCCCCGTTTTTATCAATTAGATAAATATATCCCGCGGTGGCTCCGCTCATCTGCTGGAATATCATTTCTATGCCGCTGTAGCTCATATCTACCAGCAAAACGCCCCTGCTGGTTCTGCCTCTTTTGTTAAGCTCAACCATGCGGCTTAAGGATATGACCCAGTTCCGCCGCTGGCTGCTGTCCTCAAACAGATTTTGAACGTGGGGAGTAGAGAAGTGTGGATTTTCAATGATGCTGTTGGCTCGGATAAACCATTCTTGTTTAGTTACGTTCAAGTCGTTTTTTGGCGTGGCGTTGGGAGACGCGGACAACAAAACCCCATTCGCGTCATACAAGGCTATGGATACGAGAGATTCCGTATTCGCTTCATAGTAGAGGCTCATTTCCCTGCTCAGATTCTGCTGGGAAAGATCAGTCTTTTTGATAACGTTATAGTACATTGAATCGGAGATGCCTCTCATCCTGGTATTATAGCTGTTGATATTAAGAGCTATCTGATTAACAAGCTTCCGGTTTTCCTGCATTATGGTCTGGCGCAGGTTTTGAGTAAATTGGATATACAAAACCACGCCCATCAAAACCATGCAGACGACAGCAACAAGGGTGAAGGATATCGC
>Ga0153952_1000570_pt1 | contig 12855 bp, 7 predicted proteins | sample TSNJ036MetaG_FD_104746 | JGI IMG/M metagenome (GOLD analysis project Ga0153952, IMG submission 104746) | Attine ant fungus gardens microbial communities from New Jersey, USA - TSNJ036 MetaG | ecosystem: Host-associated > Fungi > Mycelium > Unclassified | place: USA: New Jersey, Wharton State... | reverse complement strand
GTGTCTCCGTATTTTTGCGGCGGTATTATGCGTATCGGTTCTTAATTTAATCACATCTTCATGTGCAAACCTGCTTACCTTCCTTTTGCCGGATACGCGAGTGGTTTCACAAGCATATTGCGAAGAGAATGGCATTAATGAGAGCAACTCTGTGTTTGAAGGGTATACCACTTTAAAGCTGACCGGTCCCGCAACCATAATGGACGCTTTCGAAAAAATGGAAGAGGATGTATATTACCTCAGAAACAACCGCATTGAGAATATTATTATTAGCAGCAATATGTATGATCGATTCAAAGGAGAGCCCACGAGGTATACGGAACAAGTTTCCTTTTATAATTCGCTTGATGATAATTATATAGAAACGAAGCGTTTCAGTGGAGTTTCCCGTAGTTCTTCAAGAATTGAAATTGCAAATATTTACGATAACATCAGTTACATAATACGTGCCCAAAATCATGGAACCCTTGGTTCTACTTTGATCTTTTATAAAACTTCGCCTCAAAACTATGTACCCTATACATTTTCTTCCACCGTATATTTTGATGATGAAAATAAATCCTATGATCGATATTACATGACGGGCTTATCCAGGCAAGAGGAAAGTGGTATCTGGACACAGGGGAAAGAGACGGAATTTCTATTTTATCTCCCCGAATCAGAGAAGGATCTTACGCTATCGTTGAATATTTGTCCTCTTGTTGGAGAAAATTTATCGGCACAGATAATTGAAATCGAAGTGAACGGCGAATCGGTCGGAACGTTAGAAATTAGCGAAGAAGGAGTATACGACATAATAATTCCCAAGGGAATTCTTGATGTAAACAGGCTTAACCTAAAATTCCTGTTACACACTGCTACATCGCCCAAAGAATTGCAGATTAATGAGGATGAGCGAATACTTAGCTTGTTTTTCTATGAAATGTCAATTCGTGAAAATGCCCGTTAATTCAAATAGCATTAAGGATATGCCCGGCTATGTCCGACACTTCGGTAATTTTATCACCGTGGACAATGCTATACAAGAGGAATTCCTTTTTCTGGAGGCAATAAAAAGCCACTGCATGGATGCGGTTGATGAAAAAATTGTCGATCTGCGCTGTCAGTGGCTTACAATGGCCGAAACCGGCGGCAGGTTACATATTTCAAGAAAAAAAGCATATGACGAATGGGAACGCTTTATCATGCGGCTGAGGACTCAAAAAATGACCGTACAGCAGATGGCGAAGGAATTGAATTTGCCGGTGGCTATTTTGCATCCGGATATTTTCCGGTTTTGCCTTACTGACGCTGAAATCAAGACGATAAAATTGTTTCAAGAATTAAGGAATGCCGCTGCAGTAGCAAGGCAATTGGAAAAAGGTGAAACGACCGTCCGCCACAGGTTAGAGACAATTGACCAAAGCCTGTAAATACGATACGGTTGTCAACCGGTTAAAGACAATCGCCTGCAGGCGTAAGCTGTTTAATGGATCGTAGGATACGAAGTTACGATCGGACGCAAAGACCTCTTTCCTTGTGACAATGAAGCCTTCCCCTAAACCGGGGAAAGGGAAGAAGCTTCAGTCATGAGGTTTTATTATTCTATAACTGGAATATAATCATTTCTGGTATATTAAGACATTATCATAAATAATCATATGACACAAACAAAACTCCTGGGATTTGTTGACAAATAATATGTTTTGGTATACTATGTACAAGCAGATATAACTTCGAGAAATTGTGCGGATTTTATTGGATATTGCGACACAGCGCGAATAAACTGTTTTTCGGAAGCATCCGATCCGAATGACCGGGAATATCAAAAAAGTGTTATTATGTATGAGTTTCCAAAGGCGTACAGTGCTGAAAGTGATAATGAACCATTCTACCCACTCATTCCCTCAGAGGAGAGCCGGCAAATGTATCGGCTATATCTGACGTCAGTCCCGTAAGTACCTTTTCCTAACGGGAAGACTGGGCAGATATAAGTATTTGAACATGGATACTGCAATAATAGACACGCAGGAAGTTGCTGATAAAGTTTTTTGGAATAGCCATTGAGGGGTCATATGAAAATAAACAAAGAATTTATCAGGAACTTAGTATTGTATGGGTTGATAGGAGGGTTTTCATCCACTGTTGACGTAATCGTTTTTATTTTATTAAACAGCAGACTGAATCTGAATGAATTTCTGTCAAACGCAATAAGCGTACATATCGGGATACTGATCAGCTTCTTACTAAACAGCAGATTTAATTTTAAAAAGACAGACAAATTATTGAAACGACTTTTATCATTCTATATAGTGGGGTTGTTTGGATTATTGATATCCAGCGGGATGTTGTCATTAGGGAACGCGCTGCAACTACCGATAAACTACGTCAAAATAGCGTCGGTCTTTATTGTCGCAGCTATTCAATTTTGTCTCAATAAATTTTTAACTTTTAGAGGGTAGTGTATTATGGATCGATTATACATCGTTATACCGGCATATAATGAGGAAGAGAATATTGTCGAGGTTGCGGAATCGTGGCATGAAATTGTTTCCAAGACTGGACAAGCCAGCAGATTAGTCGTCATTGACGACGGAAGCAAGGATAACACATATCAAATCTTACTGAAGCTGCAAAAGCAGCTGCCTCAGCTGATACCTGTAACCAAAGAGAACAGCGGACATGGCGGGACGGTACTGTATGGATATAACTATGCTTTGAAAGAAAAAGCGGACTATGTCTTTCAAACTGATTCGGACGGCCAAACTATACCGGAAGAGTTTTGGCAGCTATGGAACAAGAGGGGACAATTTGATATCCAGATCGGATACCGCAAAAATCGCCAAGACGGCTTCAGCAGGGTTTTAGTGACGAAAACGCTCAGGCTTGTTTTGTTTCTGATATTCAGGTTGTGGATTACAGATGCCAATACCCCGTTCCGCTTAATGGCAGCCGCTCCATTGGGAGAATACCTGACTAAAATCCCGGATGACTATAATTTATCTAATGTTTTGCTGACAATATTATATGAGAAAGATAAGCGGGCAATTCGGTATGTACCTATAACTTTCCGACCGAGGCAGGGCGGCGTCAACAGTATAAATTTAAAAAAGATAACAAAAATTGGATGGCAGGCGGTGAAGGACTTTCGGAGCCTTAAAAAACTAATCTGATGTCTTTTGGGTACATTGAGCGTTAATATGTCAACACACCTTGGGGGAAAGGGTTCGAGATGAAGAAAAGATGGCTGATACCTACGATAATAATTGCTGTCGTTCTGATATCAGGTTTATTTCAAATAAAAAATAAGCTTACTTATTTAGAATACCAGCAGATTGGTGGAGCGGAATCTGATAAACTGGATATTTATCAGAGCGGCGATTCCATCCAGCAAACGTACGCCATGCCTTATAATTTATTCTACGGAATAAGTATTAAAATTGGGACATCCGGGGTGGATGGCAATTCTGAGTGGCTTATTCGCGTATTCAACCAGTCCAATAATGAAGAGCTATACAGCTGGAATGTGATCGACAGGGAATTTGCTGATAATGAATACCATTTTTTTAGTGTCGATGATCCTATATCGGTCAACATTGGCGATACTTATTTGATCGATATAAGCCCTGAAAGCATCAATAAAAATGATAAAATGATCTTTTACATTTCGGACCAGAAATCAAACGGGCTTCTCCGCTATAATGGCGATGAGATAGATGGAAGCCTTTTGGCCAGGGTTTATGGAGGCAGCACCAATTTCTTCTGGGTCGGTATCTATCTGTTTATTTCAGCATATCTCTTGATTCTTTACTTCTATTGTCTGCACCTCTATAAAAACGGAAAATCAGTTTTTAGAGATGAACTTGTCCAGGCAATGTGCATGGGAATAATATGTTTCCTGATGTTGGCGGTTTTTGCTAATAATCCGAATGTCTTCACAGATGAGACGGACAATATGCGCGGCGGGATGATTTTAGCGAACGGCGGGGTTTTGTACAGGGATTATTATACCCAGCATACGCCTCTCGTATATTATTTATGCAAATTGTTTGCACATCTGGGCGCTGCGTCAGCGGAACAATTCAGGCTGCTGTTTTATCTCTTGATGTCCTTAATCTGGGCGGGACTGTATTATAGGCATCAAAAGTTTTTCGGCCGGCGTAAAATGTTTGCATACCCCATTTTGTGCATTTTAATAGTAACCGTCCAATCAATACATGGATCTATGATTTTGAGCGAGGCGGTCCAGGGATTATGTTTGTCAATCGTATTGCTTGAGTTTATACGATATCTCGATGACAAAGAGATTGACATTAAAAGAAGCATTATTATATCCCTGGCTGTTTCCTGCAGTATTTTATCCGCATTTATCAGCGTTTACGCAATATCGATTATTGTTGTAGGCTTTATCATAAGCGAAATAATTTATGTTAGAAAGTGTAAATATAGTATTCGTCAAACGGCGAAGCGCTATCGGAAATTTCTTGTTATTATGATGCTCCCGTTTATTGGTGTCATCGCTTACTTTGCTTATCACGGTGCTCTGGGTAAAGCGTATGAAATGGCATTCAGCTTTAACACAAACGTTTATCCTCTTTATACCGGCGGGTTTGGAAGCGATATAATCCAGCCCTATTTTGGCGGCGTAAGTAATATATTGAGTGGATTTACCGAATCTATCAAACAGTTATTTTATATAGAAGTTACAGATTTATTGATTATTAACCTTGCTGTGTATATCATGCTATGCGCAGTTTTTGTGAAATTATTTTTTAGGGGCAATAAGGCTTTATCTCTCCTGTTTTTTATTTTTGTCTGCTGCTGCGCGACGAGGGGCATGGATTTTCACAACCTGCCGTTCTGGTACGTGTCGGTGCTGGTAATAGTACTATTCATGGACCTGCCGGAGATGAAATTGGGCAAATCACAGGCCATACCCGTCGTTTTATGCATATGGCTCATATTCATTGTCCGGCCCTTTATATCAAATATGGGCTCCAGTATTTCAAGAGAACCTCATGCGGTATCGGAGACGGAATATGCCATAGTCTCTTTATCGTCCGACAACGAGCCTATTTTTATAGATGCTTACAGGGTTGATTCCATGTATCTGCTTTACAAGGGTATTTATCCGGTAAACAGAGCAAATTATATTTTGCCTTGGTATATGGATTGGTATGAAGACGATACAGTGGAGGATCTAATTGAGAGTTCACCTAAGATTGCCGTCTTCAATCCTGACACGGAGGTTCGGGTGTACTCTCATTTCTGCAGGGCTTTGGAATATGAAATAACCAATCGATATACAAGGCTATCTGACGATTCTCTCATATGGATTCTAAATGACTAGCAATTTAATGAGGTGCGGGCTATTCGTTGCCAGTTCCCGGTATAGCAGACTGTTTGTCAACCGGTTAAAGACAATCGCCTGCAGGCGTAAGCTGTCTAAAGGATCGTAGGGCCCGAAGTTATGATACATTCAGTGGCGGCCATGCTTATGTTACAGACCCAGGATTTGCAAACACAGAGTTCCGGAGGATCATTACCTCCGGAACTCTGCGTTATTTGTTAAATAAAGAATAAAATGTAATCGGTCCACAGCTGCCATCCACTGCTAAACCATGGTACTTTTGATACTGCCGGATTGCCGCATCACATCCACTGCCGCAGCTGCCGTCAAAGCCCTTCGGATCATACCCCTTGCTATACAGCATGGCCTGGCAAACTCGCACCAAGTCCCCTTTATTGCCTTTTTTGACCGCCCGGCAAGCAGCCTTTGTCTTTGGCCCAAAGGATCCGTCTACAGCCAGACCGGCAGAGTATGTGATATTTAGGTAACGCTGTAAACACATCACAAGCCCCTTCCTGGCCGGCGCGTCGGCCTTGCCGTCAAGCGCCAGCGTAGTTAAGATATTCAGTTGTTTTCATGGCGTAACCTCATTTCTCAAATAATTGTGTGTGTAAAGTGTAGATCGGTGTGCCAGTATAGTCTCAGCGATTCATACTGATTGTATGATAAATCAACACTTTGGATTAAATTGCGGGGGGATGATTTGATCTATCATTTCTGCAACAGCCTGTAGATAATCGCGTGCAACTAAAATATTACCGCGCATTGTACTGTGCATTCACGATTACGACATTAACTGTGCCGCCTCCGTTCCTCGCCGGATATACCCTGCATCTACCTACACCATCCGGGTTATTTTCCTGGAGATCTAGGCCAGGTAATGGTTAGAGGGGATTCAGTTATGTTTAAAGTGATATTAGGCTAAAAATTTTCAGGTAGGTACAGGGGATGAGGAGATAAGAATATTGTCGGAGATGAGAATATTGTCGGAAAAGTGTTGACAATTTACGAACCAGTCTGCTACTATTAAATGCAATGTCAGTGGAAGTAAGGCTAACTTGCATTTCTGTGCCATTTCAGAGAGATTGTGGAAGTATAATTTCAGAGAGGAGTGTCTGCCTAGGCACAAGAAAGTATATGAAAGATATATTGTGGATATCATGTTATGCTCCTTATGATAGTGTTTCGCATGCAGGTGGGAAGATACACAATTATTGGCTGAAACAATTTCATAAAGAACAAGATTTTCGTATACATCTGATATCTTTCTGTAATTTGGACGAGGTAAATCGTCTTGATTTGGATGCATATGAGATACGAAATGATATATATGTTATCGGTGAGAATGTATTTAAAGCTACGAAAGAAAAAATTCAAAATCTTTTCGCTTTGCCGATTCTGCTTTCTCGGTACGCAGGATTTATCTCTGCTCATAGGATTCTTCATGTAAAAAAGAAAATAGAGGAATTAAAACAAAAAGATTATAAGCCAGATGTGATTATACTGCAATGGACGCAAATCGTATTATTAGAGCCTTTGGTCAGGAAAGCATTTCCTGAATGTAAAATTGTGAGCATAGAAGAAGATGTTACTTTTCTAAAGACAGAACGAGAATTCTTACGTGCACAGGGAATAGTCAAACGTTTTCTGCGTGGAATGCAGCATCGGATTATGAAGAAGCAGGAGTTGGGGGCTTTAAAGGCCTCTGATTTAATCGTGCTAAATAATTATAAAGATCAGGGCTTATTAGTGAAAAGTGGCATTGACTTTTCAAAGGCAATTTGCGTAACTCCATTTTATAATAATATGAAGGAAGTGAAGCGAGAAATAGTCGGAAAGGATATTCTTTTCTTTGGCGCAATGAATCGGCCGGAGAATGTGGAAGCAGCCGTTTGGTTTATCAACAATGTGTTTGGGGATTTGCTTAAGTCAGATCCAGGCTTCCGATTTATTGTTTTAGGTGCTTATCCCCCGAAAACATTGCAATGCTTATCAAATGAACAGATAATTGTGACTGGATTTGTTGAGGATCCCCAGGCTTATTTTGGATCGTGCTTTTGCCTTGTATCTCCACTACAGATGGGGGCAGGAATCAAAATTAAGGTGTTAGAGAGTTTTTCGGCAGGAGTTCCGGTTTTGACCAATGCAATCGGGATAGAGGGGATTCCGGCAGAGGATGGAATAGAGTATTTCCATTGTGAAACATCGAAGCAGTATCTGGACAAGATACTCTTTTTGCGCGATCATCCTGAGATTTCGGATAAGATAGGGGCTAATGCGCGTTTGTTAATAAAAGAAAAATTTGATTTTCCGGAGAAGTCGAAAGAGTTTATTGACCGCATTAAAAATTTAGGTTGAATTATTCTTGCTGATATGATTTCGACTAAGGAAAGGACAACTTGATGAGAACAAAAGCTTCTTTTTATAATTTAGTTACATCAATAGTGGGCCAAACAGTAAATTTTTTATTGACCTTAGTAACGCGAGTTGCGTTTATTTACTTTTTGTCGAAAGAATATCTGGGTATAAGCAGTTTATTCACGGAATTGCTGACAGTATTTAGTCTGGCTGAGTTAGGTGTTGGCCAAGCTTTGAATTTTATTTTATATAAGCCTTTGGCAGAAAATGATACAGAAAAAGTAAAGAGTCTAATGGGTCTTTATAAAAAAGCTTATCAAATAATTGGGCTGACCGTCTTCCTTTTCGGCGTGGGATTCATGCCTTTTTATCAGGCCTTTTTAAAGGAAGTTCCGGATATTCCAAGGCTTAACCTGATTTATTTCCTTTACGTTTTGAATACGGCTGTTTCGTACTTTTATTCGTACAAAAGAGCACTTATTGTGACAGATCAAAAAAAATATATTGATACAATGTACCATTTTGTCTTTGGCGTAGGAATGTGTCTGGCACAGATTGCGATTATAATTCTTACCAGAAATTATATAGCCTTTCTTATCGTTCAAATAGTGTTTACATGGCTGGAGAATTTTGCAGTATCCAAAAAGGCCGAAAAAATGTACCCCCTTCTGGTGGAAAAAGATGTACAGCCATTAGACAAGAAGACACTGCGCTATGTTACTACAAATGTAAAGGCAATGCTCATGCACAGAGTGGGAGGCGTTGCCGTGAACTCGACGGATAATCTTATTATCACTAAGATGATCGGGTTGGGAGCCACAGCTATCTATTCAAATTATCTGTTGATATTTAATACAATTGTTGCGTTTATCAATCAATTCTTCAGCGCTATATTGGCAAGTGTTGGTAACTTTAATGCGGAGAAAGAGGATCCGGATGAATTAGCAGGAATCTTTTATCGGGTGTTCTTTTTGAATTTCTGGTTATATGGGTTCTGTTGTATCTGCTTGTATGTTTTGACAAATCCATTTATTAAGTTGCTTTTTGGCGAGTCCTATTTATTTCCGGAAGCAGTGGTCAGCGTATTGGTTTTGAAGATTTTCCTGTTTGGAATGCGGCAAACGGCTACGACTTTTAGAAACGCAACGGGAGTGTATTACTATGACCGATTTAAGCCTGTATGGGAGGCATCGATAAATTTAGTGGTATCGATTGTTCTGGCTTGGAAGATAGGGATTAGCGGAGTATTTTTGGGGACGATTATTAGTACTCTTTTGACAGGATTTTGGAGTGAACCACTGGTAGTATATCGTTATGTGTTAAGGAGGAGCCTATGGGATTATTATAAACGGTATTTGCTTTATGCCGTTTGTGGGTGTTTGAACTTACTGCTTGTAGCTGGTATAACAAGTCTGGTTCAGGGGGAAGGAATTTCGATATTTGTCCTAAAAACGATTATATGCCTCTTCCTGCCTAACATAGTGTTTGTATTGTTTTTTTGGAAAACAACAGAATTTCAATATTACTGCGGCATGATTAAAAAGGCATTGACATGGATTACCACAAGAAAAAAGAAAGTTGAGTAACATTAGGAGGTCATAATATGGTTTTAAGGGTGAGGGAGTATTTTTTGAAAAATGATAAGATTATGCTAATTTTTGTGTCTGTGCTGTTTTTGGTTGGCTTGTTTGTTTTTCAAAATAGTGCAGATGTTATTCTTAGCAGGGATGAGTACGGATATTGGGCTAATGCAGCACTTATGTGCGGAGATAACTGGGCGGCTTCTCTTACGGATGTTCCTTACTATTCCTATGGGTACTCTTTGTTTTTGGTGCCTATCTATTTTCTCTTTCACAGTTGGCCGATTTTGATGTATAAATTTTCCGTTGGACTCAATGTGGTTTTCTGCGTCCTTCACGTTATTGTGCTGTATAGAATCGGAAGAAAAATTTATGCAGACATGCCGGCGCCTTTGCTGATGGGAATATCGGTAGTAGCGGTGGCCACGATAGGAAATCTGACGCAAATAAACTATACCTCCCCAGAATGTCTTTTGGCGTTGCTCTTTAGTTTGTTAGTAGAACAAATGATTTGTTTGGAGCGTAATTTTAAGTATAAAAATCTATTGTTTCTTACGATTCTGTCTGTGTGTATCTATATAACGCATCAGCGCTGCCTGGGGATTCTGTGCAGCAGTTATCTTATCGCAATTGTGATTCTTATAAGAAAGCATAAGCTGGGCAGGCAGGCATTGTTGTGTTTGGGAATGGGATTGCTTATACTTCTCCTTCAAAGCTTTGTTAAACAGGGCTTTACAAGCAGTTTCTGGGGGGGGAGCGCAACAGTTAATGTAAATGATTATTCGGGTCAGACGGGTAAGATACAAGCAATTCTATTTTCGCTGGATGGTTTTAAAGCTTTTATCAAAAGTGTGTTAGGAAAATTATATGGCATAGGTATTGTCTCATTTGGCCTTGTTTATTTCGGTATCCTGTCATCGCTTAAGCAAGGCTTAAGGGGCTTTTTGCGTAAACGGGGCGAAGAGACGAACAATAATTTTTGTGCTACCTATCTTTTTCTGGCGTTATCCTTTGTGACAACATGGGGGATTGCAAGTGTATTCCTTTATGCTGCAAATCGGTTGGATCAGTTAGTCTATTCACGTTATTTGGAATTTCTTGTACCTGTACTTGTGCTAATCGGGATTGCATCCATATTCAGGGCAAAAAAGAGACATATTCTATTTGCTTTCCTGGGAATAGCCGTTTTTCTGCTAGCGTTTGGGGGACTAGTGGATACGAGATGGTCTTTACAATATCCTGTCTCCCAAGCTCCTTCTATTCGAAATGCCATGGTGTATGTCTTTACAAGCAGAGGCTATTCTTGTGTTTGGATTTCGGGAATTATATTGGCGATTCTGGCGCTTGTTGTATTTGTCTGCAAGCGTGCAAAGGGAACAGCTGAAAAATTCTTAATATATGGTGTGTGTGTAGGCGTTTCAATGTTAGCAGGTGGTACGGTTAATCTTGCAATGCAAAAACGGCTGGTTCCCGTACAGGGGATTATCGATGCGGTTGAGAATATGAAAACAACAGTATCCAATATTGTACTTTATAGCGAGGGGGAGGATCCTGGACTTGAGAAAATTCAGCTGCAGTTTCAATATCCAGACATTATCTTTGAGGTGTACGAAGAGGGGGTTTCGGTAGAAGATAAGGTCCTTCTTACCAGTCAGGCCTCAAAGGTCACAGCGGAATTGACGAGCAATTCTTTGAAGAGAAAATTTTCTGGTGAGGCATATGGGTATATTCCGGCACAGTATATAGAAAGTATTCCATTGCAATTCTCTGATGACATTATTGCATCTGTTGTATTGGGTCAGGAAAGTGATTCTGCTAATCCGCAGGTGGAAGAAGCCCTTTCTTTAAGTCATGGTGAAAATTGCATATATACTTGTATTGATGTAGAGGAAGCGCAAAGCGAAGAATTAGGATATTATGAGGTGGTTAATGCACAAACGGAAGAGACCGTATTAACCGATAAGATATTGGCCTCTAATATTGATGAGAACGCGCAAATTCCGATCTATATTAATGTGAATTGCCCTCAAACGGATAAGTACAGGCTTAGAATTTATTTGGACCAGACAATGGCAGGAAGTGTACATGACATCCTTTATACTGGTATAATGGATAAATGTGAAGTCCTAAAAACAGATAAAGCAGAAATGGAAGCACTTTCTGCTTTATTGCAGACGCTGGATCTGGAAATACCGCTGTACTATGTGATCGACTCCGAACAGGCAGGTTTGGAAGTGGATATATCCTACTTGAGTGAAGTCTTAAGCAATTGGTCCTGTGAGACGATTTCTTACGATGAATTACTTGCGGCCAGGGATCAAAACCAAAGATACTTGCTTGTAAGAAATGATCTGGAATTACTGTGGCCAATCCTGGAAGACTATAGAATTATTGGAAAACTTTCTGATTATACGATTCTGGTAGGGGATTATAAACAGAGCTTGGAGAAGATAGACCAAAAATCTGTGGAAATGTTCTCTGACGGTGAGGAAATTTCTATTTCCTATTTTTCCCTTATGCCGAACCGTACATTTTCATCCGGTACGAATTTCCTGATTCCTGAAGGGTTTTACCTTCTTTCTGTTCGATATGAGGCCAACCTTTCCTTAATAGGAGAAGAAAGGAAGTTGGAAATTCATAACGATACGGGAATAGTCGAAGGTGCTTTTCGGGATACGGATAGAGTTGACCAATTGTTGTTTTTGTCAAGCGGCATAGAATCATCTATTATAGAAATGATATCTTCCTTTAAAATATGGAAGGATTTTTCGGTTTCGGTATCCAGAACGGAAGAAAACGCGAAAATATTTGCTATACTGAAGTCATGTTATTCTGTGATGCTTGACAGACAATATGGGGGTTCAGGGATTCTTGACATTTATTCCCGTGTGATGGATGAATCGCCTGGTCTGGAAGCTGTAATTGGGATATTCCTGGGGTCTCCTGAATTTCTTCTTAGAGACATATCGCAAGAGGGTGTCGTCGATATTTTATATCGGTTACTATTAGGACGTGGAGCGGAGATGCAAGAGATTGTGGAGGGCGCAAATTTATTAGCTGAATCAGACGGTCTACAGAAACTGGTCTATGAGCTAAGCGGACGAGGAGATTTTAAAGAAGAGTTTTCATGGTACATGAATCGTTAAATTCTAGTTGAAGCGGAACGCTATGGTTTTTCGTTCGACTGTACTTTTGTTTCTTTATCTGTCCTAAGTATACTGTGGATTTTTGGGATAAATCATGGTATAATAAAGTGAATTTTCTCTGAGGGGTAAAACAAATGAAGCTAATCATACAGATTCCATGCTACAATGAAGCGGAAACATTGACGATTGCGTTGGATGATCTTCCCAAACATATAGATGGAATTGATGGAATTGAATATCTGATTATTAACGATGGAAGTAAAGATGATACGGTGAAGGTGGCCCGTGAGTGGGGCGTACACTATATTGTGAATTTTACACAAAATAAAGGTCTGGCGAAAGGATTTATGGCGGGCCTGGATGCATGCCTAAGAAATGGTGCGGATATTATTGTAAATACAGACGCGGATAATCAGTATTGTGGTGCGGATATTGAGAAGCT